>OAWD01000046.1_pt1 | contig 136190 bp, 127 predicted proteins | sample 1495361 | NCBI WGS metagenome assembly OAWD01 (sample SAMEA2580130, study PRJEB22360) | human gut metagenome | biome: human gut; feature: human-associated habitat; material: faeces | place: Denmark | collected 2008/2010 | reverse complement strand
GGCAACTACGCCCCTTGTGGACTTTCACCACAGACTGACGGCATGCCCGTCATACGAAAAAAACGGAGAAATGCGCGTACTGCACTTCCCCGTTATCCATATCTTCTTTTTATTTCTCTACTTCTTTTAGATAGAACAGTCTGGAGAAGAAATCTCCCTGTATTTCTCTTGCTACGTCGAGGACGCCAGATGAAAAATCCGATACACTGAATCCGGCGTACATCAACTCATCCCCGTAATAGGTTCCCCAGTTCCTTTCCGTACCAAAACACTCCTGCACTTCGTACAGAGCATCTTCCTTAAGCCCCGCCAGATAAAGCCTCTCCAACCTTCCATGCGCCGGCTGGAGCATACGGTAATATGCCATCATCGCTTCTGTTTTGTCATCTGACACACTCATCCACGCCGCGGTATTTCCCTCAAACGGACTTCTAAGCCTGATAAAGTCCCCCATCTGGAACAGTTCTCTGTACTGTTTCATAAATGCAATCTGCTTTTTCAATACTTCCAGCTCTTCCTCCTGAAGCGCTGTAATATCCATCTCATATCCAAAGGTTCCGAAGAATGCCACATTTGCCCTTGTCGCAAGAGAAGTGTTCCGGAATACTTGATGGTTCGGTGAGGCGGATACATGGCTTCCGATGCTGCTTACCGGATATGCATAGGAAGTCCCATATTGTATTTTTATCCGATCTGCCGCATCCGTATTGTCCGATGTCCACGCCTGTGGCGCATAGTAAAGCATCCCGGCATCAAAACGTGCGCCGCCGCTTGCACAAGACTCAAACAAAATATCCGGGAATCTCTTTATCAACCTCTCATATAAACCGTAAACTCCAAGAATATATTTATGTCTTGCCTTGCCTTGATACTCTCTGCTGTTCCCGTTTGAAAACACCTCTGAGAATGAGCGGTTCATATCCCACTTGATATACGACACCGGCGCCTCTCCAAGAACCCGGCACATCTGTTCATAAATATAATCTACGACCTCCTGCTTTGAGAAATCCAGCACATACTGATTTCTGCTGTGGCAGTAATTCCGCCTAATGTCTGCAAGCAGCCAGTCCGGATGCGCCCGGAACAAATCACTGTCCTTATTAACCATTTCCGGCTCAAACCAAAGACCAAATTTCATGCCTAGAGCATTTATCTTTTCCGCAAGCCCTTTGATGCCCCCCGGAAGCTTTTCCAGGTCCGGATACCAGTCGCCAAGCGAAGAATTGTCGCTGTTCCTCTTTCCAAACCAGCCGTCATCCAACACAAACAGTTCCACTCCGATGTCCGCAGCCTTTTGGGCAAGCGTCAGAATCTTTTGTTCATTGAAATCAAAATACGTGGCTTCCCAGTTATTGATGAGGATTGGGCGTACCTTATCCCGCCATTTTCCCCTTGCAAGCCTTGTCCGGTAAAGCCTGTGATACGTCCGGCTCAATCCGTTCATCCCACGGTCCGAATATGCCATGACAAGCTCCGGCGTCTGAAATCTTTCATTTTCTTCAAGCTTCCACCTGAATTCATTCGGGTGAATCCCCATGATGACTCTTGTCACATCAAAATTATCCACCTCAGCCTGTCCGAGAAAATCCCCGCTGTACACAAGGCTGAAGCCCAATACCTCTCCGCTTCTTTCATCGGCATTTTCCCGTTTCAGTGCCAGGAAAGGATTGAACTGGTGGCTGCTACATCCCCGCATACTGTAAATCCCCTGGAATCCGTATGAAAGTTCTCTTTCCCTGACCTGCCGTTCACCCGACCATGTCCCGGCAAGCTCTATCATCATATAATCCTTATCCGGCAAATCAAGACACCCACTCATCGCATTAAGAAGGGTAATTCCGTCCTTATTCCGGGAAATAAATTCCGTACTTCTTGTAATGACCGGATAGTCCCTGAAAATCGTATATTTCAGAATAATATCCATATCCAGCAACGCATCTTCTAAAGTAACCTCCAGTGTTTCCGCCTCTTCTTCCTTCTCTGCGTAGACAGCTGGAAGCCCCTTAAGATTTTCCTTTCCTTTATAGATACGGTGTGTTTTATAACGGAAATCCGTTACACGGCTCCCATCTGCCTGTTCCAGCTCAAACGCCGGATACCGCATATCGCCGGAGCCATATGTCGGGTATTCCTGCCTTAAATGTTCCAGCGAAAATCTATGGTTTCCTTCGTATACATTCGGCGCCATATCTCTTCTCACATATTCTATCAAATGCCCGAAATCTTCCCGTTCCCTTATTTTTTTGCCAAAATACATATGACCCAGACTTCCGTTTTCCAGCACTTTAAATATGTAACTGATAAAACCATTTGACAAATGAAACTCTTTTGTGTTTTTTTGAAAACATATAGACATATTAATATACCTCCGCATATCTCTCCAAACCTGTTTTCTTGATTTCTCTTTCTATTTATTGTATCATAAAACATATATGGAGGAGTATTTATGAAACGAAAAAATGATGTTTTTTATTATGATAGCTCTCACGGCCGACAGGCTTTCGGTGGGCAGACTGACGATTTGTATCTCAGTATTTTCGGTATCGTCTCTTGCCCCTCCCTGCAAAAAAATTTCGGGCCGGCTCCCCACAATGACTGGCTCATTTATTTTATTCTTGAGGGGAACGGCATCTATTGTTTAGACGGTCAGCTCTTTAAGCTTCAAAAGGGAGATGCCTTTCTTATTCCTCCCGGCAGGAGCGATTATTATCATATTGCTGATTCCCAGCATCCCTGGCAATATATGTACATCGGCTTTAATGGACGCAAAGCACAAATTTACCTGTCGCACACCGGACTGTCTGTCAGTCATCCGGTCAGCCATTTATATATCCCTTCCGAAGACCTGATACAGCTTTCACAGGATTTAATGAATGCCGGACAGCTTACACTGTCTAATGAAATAAAACGTGTCGGCTGTATTTATAAAATGTTTTCTCTTCTGGCAGCATCTTATCAAAACGCGCATCCGAAATCTGTTTTCCGTGATTATTCATCACGTACCTATGCGCTTTACGCAAAAGAATATATTGTCAATAACTATGCACAAACAAACATTACCTCCTTAGCCTCACAGATAGGCATTGACCGTTCCTATCTTCATAGCATATTCAAAAAATATTTTGGTACTTCTCCGCAGGAATATCTGATACACTGCCGTTTACATGCGGCCGAAAGGCTCCTTACGGAAACCGGGCTTTCCATTAAGGAAATCGCTTCTGAATGCGGATATGAAAATCCTCTCCAGTTTTCAAAGCTCTTTAAAAAACACTATCAGATAAGTCCGAGCAAATACCGAATTGACCATTCCCAGAAAGGAGACGCTTCCTCATGAAACAGAAAACACAATATCTCAATTATGCCGGTCTTCTCGAATTTATGCATCTAGATCATAATAATACGGATTTATTTCTGTCCCATTGCGGGATGCAGCAATGTAAACCTGGACATCGGTTCGGCCATTCTCCTCGCCCCGAATATCATCTTCATTTCATTCTGGATGGCTGCGGAACACTTCGGTATCACTCTGAAGAATATCATTTACGCCGCGGACAGATTTTTGTCATCCCTCCTGATGAAACGGATTATGTTTATCAGGCGGACATGAAATCTCCCTGGTATTATGCTTGGGCAGCTTTTCAAGGCTCAAAGGCAGAACGATATATGTCTCTCGCCGGTTTTGACAGACACCACATCATCCGAAATGCAAATATCCCTCCTGAAGAATTTAGCACGCTCATATACGATATGCTTGACGCAAGCCAGCTTACAATCGCAAATGAATTCTCCCGGACAAGTTCATTATTTCTTCTGCTTGCTCACCTGATTGAATCCAATACCCCGGATTCCCGACAGAACAGTTATTTATATACCGGAGATGCCTATGTGAAATATGCCGTTCAATATATGCAGTTTAATTACAATCAAAAAATCAATATTAATGATATTGCCAGTTATGTAGGAATTAACCGCTCCTATTTTTCTTATATTTTTAAACAAAAAACCGGAATATCCCCGAAAGAATTTTTGCGTAATTGCCGGATTGAAAAAGCCGAAAAACTGCTCACAGAAACCACGTTATCTGTTTCCGATATCGCAGGGCAGGTCGGTTATCCTGACCCGTTTACTTTTTCAAAGTTTTTCAAAAACATAACCGGCTTAAGCCCTCGTGATTATCGGAACAGGAAAACAAGGCCTGCATCCATTTAGTTTACAGCTTTCCCCCGGAAGTTGCAATTCCTTCGATAAACTGCCTTTGAAAGCAAAGATACAAAACAATCATCGGTATACATGCAATCACGGACGCAGCCATAAGCTCCGGATAATTTGACGAAAACTGTCCCTGCATTTTGGCAAGCGCCGCCGCTAATGGGATTGTGTTTTCATCTGTATTGGCAATCAATGGCCACAAAAGCTCTTTATAGCCGAACAAAGCGGTAAAAATCCCCAGCGCAACCATCGATGATTTGGTAAGCGGCGCCATCACATACAGAAATGTCTGCCCTATATTACATCCATCAAGCCGCGCCGCTTCCTCCAAATCCTTTGGAAGACCCATAAACGCCTGCCGCATAAGAAAGGTTCCAAAAGCGGTAACGAGTCCCGGAAATACAAGGGAGAAGGTGGTATTCAGAAGCCCCACCTTGCTGAGCATCAGATACTGAGGAATGATAAAAATCTGCGACGGTACCATCATCTGAAATAATACTAAAGCAAAACAGATGTTTCTACCTCTAAAATGCAGCCGCCCAAATGCGTATCCTGCCATACATGCAGTCACAACCGCACACACGATTCTCCAGAAAATCATCAATAAGGTATTCAGATAGAGCTTTGTGAAATCCATTGCCTGCGTAACAGAAACAAATGCATCTACTTTCCATTTCTTTGGGAAAATGACAAACGGATTCATCTGCGTCGCTTCCGTTGTCGTTTTAAACGCTGTCAAAATCATCCATGCAAACGGGACAAGCATGGCAAAGGCGCCAATACTCAATACGAGGTATTTTAAAACTTTTAAAATATTGTCTCTCTTCTTCACTTTTCTCCCCCTTATTCATTACTGTAGTGTACCCATTTTTTCTGCCCGATCATCTGGAACACTGTTACAATCATAATGAGTACAAGTAGCACAACAACAATCGTAGAGCCATATCCTTTATTATTTTCCACAAAGGCATACCGGTAGAACAGATACACCAAAGATTGCGTTTTCGGCAACGCTGGATTCTGTGTCCCGATAATCATGAAAATGCTGTCAAATATCTGGAAAGCCGCAATTACCCGGGTGACAATGACAAAAAACATGGTTGGGGATATCAACGGCACCGTAATCTTCATAAACTGCTGAATCCCGTTCGCCCCATCAATTTCCGCTGCTTCATAATAATCTTTAGGAATTTCCTGAAGTCCTGATAAAAATAATACCATATTATATCCTATTACCGACCAGATACCTACAATCGCAATAGAAACAATCGCGACATCAGGGTCAGACACCCAGTTTACCGTGGGAAGTCCAAGAGAACTTAATATATGGTTTAAAAGTCCGAATTTGGAATTATACAGCCATTTCCATACCATTGCAACCGCTGCCGGAGCCGCTACCATCGGTATAAAATAAATGGCACGGAATACTGTTCTTCCCCGTATCTTTTTATTAAGAAGTACTGCGATCACAAGGGCAATGATAATGGACGCGGGTACTTCTAAAACCGCATATTTAATTGTATTCCATACTGCCTGCCATACGGACGTATCTGCCGCCAGCCTTTCATAATTCTCAAGTCCGATAAAAATATTTCCTCGTCCGAAAGCACCCGCTTTAAAAAAACTCTGATAGATTGTCTGAAAAATAGGAATAATATTGAGTATGATTAATCCCGCCATCGTCGGCAAAATGAACAGCCAGCCCCACCGGAATTCCTGCGCGGAGCGTTTTGTCTTTCTTTTCCCTGCCATTACTTTTCTCTCCTTTTACTTTGAAAAGGCCTCCTTTTTCTCAAAGAAAGCCTTTTATTAACTATTCTTCCGCTAATTTTTTGTTCATATCGTCCGCAATGTCTTTACATACTGATTCCATAGATTTTGTTCCGTCCCATGCACTTACCATTTTCTGAAGGATTTCCTGATACCATGCCTGTGTATTTTTAGAATACGGATATAAAACCGCATTTTCTCTCATGTCGAGATACGGCTGCATATCGTATCCAAGTTCGGCATATGATTTAACCCATCCATCAGAGGTTCCTTCAAATGCAGACATCGTCACTCCAAGTTCCGCCTGCTTCTGCTGCGCTTCCTTTGAACCAAGGTATTCAATCAGCTGCCACGCCTCGTCTGTATGTTTTCCCTGAGCCGACGCCGACCACGCAAGGCCATTGCACATGGAGACTGCTCCTTCCGGCCCTTTCGGAAGCGGTGCGATTGCAATATGTTCCTTTAAATAGTCATTTTGTTTCAATTCCGGCGCCGTCCATGAACCCTGGAATGTCATTGCTACTGTGCCTGCTTCCTGAAGCGCTACCGTTTCATTATCGGCAAGTGTCTGATATTCCGGCATAGAGCCGTCCTTTATGATATTTTCAATAACCTGACATGCTTCAATCGTTTTCGGGTCATCAAAACCTGATTTTTTCTTATCGTCACTTATTACTTTGCCGCCATATGCGTAAATCGTTCCATACCAGGACTCCTGGTCGCTTCCCGGCTTCATCGCAAGACCATACTGACTTCCATCAGCTTTCGTCAGCTTCTTTGCGATTTCTCTGAAATCATCCCATGTCCAGTCGGCAGTAGGATAAGGAATTCCTGCTTCATCAAACATATCTTTATTGTACCATACTGCTGCTGAATCAAGATCCTTTGGAATTCCAAGCTGTTTTCCGTCATCTTTCTGATATAGCTTTACTACATCCTGGTTATAATTCTCCAAGTCTATTACGTCGCTTTTCTCAATTTTGTCCGTAAGATCCAAAAGGATATCGTCATATTCGGAATAAATCCCTATCTGCTGGGAATGCATCCAGAATACATCGGGCATATTTCCTCCTGTCGTGGCTGCTTCAAGCATTGTCCAGTAATCTTTCCATGGCGTAATCTGGATATCCGTCTTAATCCCTGTCTCCTCAGTAAAATCGTCCATTATTTCTTTTAATCCGGCTTCCTGATTCTTATCCCATATCGCTACTTTTAAAGTGGTATCTCCGCCCTTTGACTCTCCTTTCTTATCCGTTTTTCCATCTCCGGAGCTTCCACACGCCGCCAAAGACAGCGTCATTACAGCGGCAAGCATGACTGAAAATACTTTTTTTAACTTCATAATTTCCTCCTTGTATAAAAAATTCTGTATTTTTTATAAATTTGTCCGGACATTTATCATGTTTCCACTATAGCAATATCTTTCACGTTGTAAAATGTCATAATGTCCAATATACATGTCATTTTGTTATATTATCCTTTAATTTCTCATATATTTTATGCATTTTTACATAAATTATTATCTCTTTTTTGTTTAATTTGTCAATATTTATCCAGCATATTTCCATTTTTTGTTCACATAACGACATGTATAAATAAAATCTTTAGAGAGACATAAACCAGTTTTATCAATCTGCTCTTTTCCTTACTGACGGACTCCTATCAGATGTCCTCAGATTATACGAAGGATCACCATAGCAGGCAAAGGAGCTGCTCGGTTCCACCGATATTTTTATCAAAGATATTGCCCATGCTGTGGGATATGAAGATTCTCTTGCATTTTCAAAAATGTTCCGCAATGCGACCGGATATTCTCCGTCTGCATATCGAAAACATAAAACCGGTTCTTCTGAAAACAAATAGTACTTCTCTTCTTCGTCTGTAATTATACTGTTTGGAAAAGAAAGCTTGAATGGCAGAATGACCAAATAATATGTCATAATGTCAAATATTTGGGCAGTTCGCCCTGATAATAAGTGGAATTGGTATTTTTTACAGCACCATTGGAAAGGGCTGACGCACATTCTGCATCAGCCCTTTTCTTTTTATTCATTTTGCTGCACCTTTTTGTAGTAAGTATGCGATGTGATTGTATAAATAATAAAGTACACGACCGCAAAGGCAAGTACAACGCCGATGGTACACCGTACGAAAATCTCTTGATTGATGAGGTTCATTGCCCGCATCAGGTCTACCAGTGCCGGGAAGGACGCCGCGGTGTGCAGAGCCGCCATTGCCAGGGGCAAGAAGAATACCTGGAGGATCTGCCGCCGGATGGTAGAACGGATTTCGTCGTCCGTCATTCCGACTTTCTTCATAATCTGGAACCGCTCTCTGTCGTCGAGACCCTCTGTGATCTGTTTATAATAGATAATCAGAGATACCGCCAGCAAGAAGAGGATGGACAAAAACAGTCCGATAAAGAGGAAGGAGCCGAACCGCTCATAGTAGTCCGTCCTTGACAGCTCTACATTTCCCACTGCCATCGGATGTTCAACGTATTGGATCAATGTATCTCGGAGAGTCTCTATGAAATCTGCTTTCTGACTCCTCGTTCCTTCTATATTATAATAATATTCGTAGGTGATGACCCGGTAGCCTGTCTGTGTTCCTGCATACTTCTCGTTGTATACATCCCGGATCTCCTGCAGAGCCGACATATCCGGTACAATGACCGCCATGTAATTTGTCTCTGTCAGATAAAGTGCCTGATTCCAGACTCCGGGATCCTCGACTTTGGATTTGACTTTCCAGCTCAGTTCATCCAGCTTCAACGACTGCCCCACGCTTTCTTCCTCTTTTTCATAGACAGCCACCTCATCGTCCCCAAGATTCAGGTCTGCTCCGGTATTTTTGTTATAGTCATCCTCGGTCAAAAAAGCAAAAATATACAGATTTTCCGGAGAAATCTGCTCCCCGTCGGAGAGGGTAAATTCTCCTGGTTCTCCCGCAGCAAGTCCTGCCATCCAGAGTTGTTTATAACCAAAATCGTCTCTCATGGCGACGCCGTTCTCCTTTGCCTGATGCTCAATTCCCGCCTGAAGATCCGCCGTCTCTTCCTCGCCCTTTTCGAGTATACAACTTGCATGATAATCTCTCGGAAACTGCAGTTTCAGGATGTCCTCTTCCCCCAGGTACAGACTGAAGCTGGTGGAGACCGACACAATCACGGCGGTGGACAAAATACAGATCGTCGCAAGCCCTGCCGCATTTTGCTTCATCCGGTAAAGCATCCCGGATACGGTAATGAAATTTTTCGGACGGTAGTAAAACCGCTCCCGCCGTTTCATCCATTTCAACAAAGCGATACTGCCCGCCAAAAAGAGGAAATATGTGGCGAAAATCACCAGCAGCACCGCAGGAAGGAACACTTTGATTGTCTCGTAAATGCCATCTGCAAACAGTGCGAGGCCATACCCTGTTGCCAGAAAGATCACGCCAAGCACCGCAGGAATCTTTTTCACTTTCGGTTCCCTCTCTCCCTCTTTCGCGCCCTGCAAAAAGGAAATCGGACTGGTTCGCAGGATCGAGAGCAGATTGTAGCAAAGGACGAGCAGGTATAAGACGCCAAATACTGCACATGTGTTTCCTACCGCACCCAGTGGAATCTCAAACCGCAAATCCGACGGGATTCTAAGAAGCGCTAAAAAGACGAGAAACGCAAGCTGGCTGAACAGGGCGCCTGAAACGATTCCGCCCACAATTCCCCCAAGAGAGGTCAATACCACTTCCCATAGCATCATCACGGAGAGATGGCGCTTCTCCATCCCAAGGACGCAGTATAACCCGATCTCTTTCTTCCTCTGCCGAATCACAAAACTATTGACATAGAACAGGATGATGAAGGCCATGATAACAGCAACCACCGTGCAGAACCGAAGCATCAGATCCGTATTGGAGCCCTGTGTCGTCTCGTAAGTCTGCATCATAGAACGGATACTTGTCAGGATATAGTACATACTGACAATCAGTACATTTGCCAGCAGATAAGGCAGGTAGATTGCCCGGTTCTTTTTGAGATTCGACTTTGCCAGTGTAAAATACAAAGCATTATGCATACTCTTTCCCTCCTGACGCCATCACAGTCAGAGTCTCGGAGATCTTCCGGAACATCTCATCCCTGCTTTTATCTCCCCGGTAAATCTGATGATACACGGTACCGTCCTTGATAAACAGTACTCTCTTCGCATGACTTGCGGCCGTCGTACTGTGAGTCACCATAAGGATTGTCTGCCCCGCCTGATTGATCTGCTCAAACATATGCAACAATTCATAGGAGGCCCTGGAATCCAAAGCCCCCGTCGGTTCATCCGCCAGAATGAGCTTGGGTTCTGTAATGAGTGCTCTTGCGATCGCCGTCCGTTGTTTTTGACCCCCGGAAATTTCGTACGGAAATTTGTCCAGCAGATCGGAGATCCGAAGCACCTTGACAAGAGGTGACAGCCGTTTTTTCATTTCTTCTGTCTTTTCCCCGGCAAGCACGAGAGGGAGAAAAATGTTGTCCCTGACTGAGAGCGTATCCAACAGATTGAAATCCTGGAATACAAACCCGAGGTTCTTCCTCCGATAGACTGCCAGATCCTTGTCCTGGATCTTCCGGAATGGGAGGCCGTTCAGGATAATATCACCCGAAGTCGGCCGGTCAAACGACGCCAGCAGGTTCAGAAGTGTCGTCTTTCCGGATCCGGATTCTCCCATCACTGCCGTATACTCTCCTTCTTCCATCGAAAAGGTCACATCCTTCAACGCCTCCACCTGGTTTGTTCCAAACCGGTTTGTATATGTTTTTTTCAGATGTCTGACTTCCAATAATGCCATAATCATCGACTCCCTTTCTTTTTGTTCTGTCATTATTGTACAGAAAAAAGAAAGTGTCCGCCATCGATTCGGCTTACACTTTCTCTTCGTATTCTTACGTCGGTGTAAGATTGTCACAGTCCCAGTTCTTCTTTATAGTGCGCGTACATCGTATCTGCGTCGCTGGCTCCATAGGAGGAATAGACGATGTCTCCTTCTTCATCCACAATGAGAGTCAACGGAATGGATGTTGCCGGATACAGATTAGACGCCTCCAAATTTTCATCCAGTGCAATCGGGAATGTATAACCATTCTTCTGTACAAAGCTTTCGACCTCTTCTTTGCTCTCCCCGCAGTTGACCGCCAGGATTACCACATCATCAGGATAGTCCTCGCTCAGCCGCTGAAATGCTGGCATTTCCTGAACGCACGGGCCGCACCAGGTCGCCCAGAAATTCAAAAGGACCCTTTTCCCCCTGTAATCAGACAGTTTGACAGTCTTGCCGCTCAGAAGCGTCACCTCAAAGTCCGGAGCTGTCATCCCTTTCTCCGATTCCCCCTTTGCTGTCCGCTCCTCTTTGCTTTCGTCCTTTTTCGTGCCGGCTGTTTTTGTACCCTGCTTCTTGTCATCCGTTTTCCCCGCACAGGCAGAAAGCGCTGCTGCCATCAATATCATACAAAGTAACATTCCCATTCTTTTTTTTCTCATCAGAACCTCCTCCATTTCCTGTGTTTCCATTCAATCGCTCCAACATGGCAGACCTGTTTACATTCTCCACACTGAATACATTCCCTATCTCCGACCGCTTTCATATCCATGCGGCACTGACGCACGCACTGGCCACAGTGAGTGCACTTCCCCTCATCCACCTCAATTCCCAGAATGGAAATCCGGGAGAACAGCGAATAAACTGCTCCGAGCGGACAGAAAAAACGGCAAAAACTACGATAAACAAAACAGGTGCTTACCAAAAACAGCAAAAGCACCAGTACTTTCCAGTCAAAGAGCACACCTGCCGCCGCCCGTAGAGACGGATTGCCAAGAACCAATGTCAGTCCACCTTCCAGCGTCCCCGCCGGACAGATATATTTGCAAAATGACGGCAGTGGAAATCCGTTCCGGAAGGCAAAATACAGTGGAATATAAATCACAAACAAAGCAAGAATTCCATATTTCAGCCAGGAAAGTATCCGGGTTATCCGGTTTTTCCTGTATTTTGGCACCGGGATCTTGTAAAGCAATTCCTGAATCAATCCAAAGGGACACAAAAAACCGCAAATCATTCTCCCCAGGAACAATCCGGAAAGAATCAAAAAGCCGAGAATATAAAATGGGAAACGAACTGGCGCACTGCTCAGTGCATTTTGCAGCGTCCCAAGCGGACAGGCGGCAATGGCCCCCGGACAGGAATAGCAGTTTAAGCCCGGAACACAGACGCCCTTTGTTTTCCCCTGATAAATAGCGGCCTCCCCAAACCCTTTTAGATTCGCGTTATAGATCAAAGCGCTGGCAAGCTGGATCCATCTCCGCTTCATCGGAAGTTTCCTCTTATCCAATGCCGATACACTCCAAACAGATTCGGACTGCCTTACTCCATGTCGTATGAAATTCTCCTTGAAAAATGCCAGCTATGAGAAACAGCACCCCAATCAGTCCGATCACAGCTCTTCCAATCAAGACTCTTTGCTCAGTAAACTTCTTCATTCGCTCTCCTTTCTGTCAGCCTGTATTCAGCTTCGGCCTCCTCGTATCGATACACACTTTTGTCCCTTTTCCCGGCTCGGATTCAATCTTGACCGGATGTCCCAGAAGATCGGCCGCTGATTTCACAAGGGACAGTCCGATTCCGGTGGACCGTTTGTCCAGTCTTCCATTGTAACCGGTGTATCCCCACTCAAACACCCGCGGCAGATCTTCCGGTAAAATTCCAATCCCGGTATCCATAATGACAATCTCCCCCTCACCCTGACGGCACACGGATACATACCCTTTTTTCGTATATTTGACCGCATTAGTGAGAATCTGCTCCAACATAAACACGAACCATTTTTCATCCGTCAGGATCGTAAAGTCGAGATCTTCCCCGATCTGAATGGAAATCTTCTTATGAATAAAAAGTTCCGACAGGTTGCGGATCGCCTGCTTCACCAGATCCGCCGCCCGGAAATGTCCCAGACTCAGATCTTTCACACCCTTTTCCAGTTTCTGATAATCCAGCGCCATTGCAATATACTGTTCGATCTGGAACAGCTCGTGACGCATCGTCTCCGTGTCCGGATCTTCCTCCTGAAGCAAAAGCCTTAACACCGACACCGGCGTCTTGATCTGATGGCTCCACTTCGTATAGTAGGCATCCTCCTGCTTTCTCTTCTCCTGCTCAACGGCATGGTGGATGCTCCACGCCCTTTCACGCTTTGTCAGTAACTCCTGATAGAGTAGTTCCATCTTGTCGGTTGTCTTTGGAAAATAGTTGCTTTCAATCTCCTCTTTCTCCTGCATCTGTATAAGCCGGATACATTTTTTCCGGTAGGAAGCGTACCCCAGCCCCCAAATCAGAAAAAACAGGGCCGCCGAAAGGATCATCGTATAAAATGACGGTCCCCACGGAAGTCCATAGAGAGAATAGATCACTGCCTCAAGCGCAAGAATACCAAAAAACAGTACTTCCATGTCACGCTTCGCCCGGATGTAGGCTGCAAAATAGTTATTCTTCCACATAGTATCCCATACCTTTCCGGGTGAGAATATAGTTTTTGAGCCCGATATCCTCCAGCCTCCGCCGGAGTCTGGTGACATTCACGGTCAGCGTGTTGTCATCGATGAAGCTTTCCGTCTCCCAGAGATTACGTATCAGCACACTTCGCTCAATAATTTTGCCCGGATGTTCCATCAGTGTCCGTAAAATTCCGAATTCATTTTTCCCAAGCTCCAGCTTTTCCTGCCCATAGGATAACACCGAAGTGTCCAGATTCAAGGTGAGTCCCTTGTGGGTCAGCACGGACGGACTGGCTGTTCCAAAGGTATACGTCCTGCGGAGAACCGCCTGGATCTTGGCCGTCAGCACTTCCATCCGAAACGGCTTTGCCACAAAATCATCCGCCCCCAGATTGATGGCCATCACCAGGTTCATGTCGTCCCCGGAGGAGGACAAAAAAATCACCGGCACTTTGCTGACCTTTCGGATCTCCCCACACCAATAATACCCATTATAGAAAGGAAGGGAAATATCCATCAGAACAAGCTGCGGCTCAAAATCCTGAAATTCTTGCATTACGTTCTGGAAATCCTCAGCCACATGGACAAGATATCCCCACTTCTCCAGATTTCTCTTTAAGATATCCACCATCGTCTCATCATCTTCCACCAACAGAATCCGATATTTCATATGATTCCTCCTTTAACAATGTGCTTTCACTATACCACAGGCAGGGGCGGATTGACAACGGAAGGCTTCGGAAACCTTTGTTTCTAATTGTAAACTTAGTTTTTATTTTTGGTTGACAATTATTTCCTGAAACGGTATACTTTCACCTAGACAACAAGAGAGGAGAACTTGAGATGAACAATACAACAACAAAGGCTTCTGTTTCAACACGTTACCTTGTGTCAACAGCGCTAATGACAGCCGTACTCTGTATTCTGGCACCGATGTCCATTCCGATCCCGGTAAGTCCGGTGCCGATTTCCCTGACAAACCTGGTCCTCTATTTCGGACTGTTTCTTCTGCCATGGAAGCAGATGTTCCTAAGCTATGTCGTATACATGCTTCTTGGAATCTGCGGTCTTCCGGTATTCTCCGGATTTTCCGGCGGACTCGGAAAGCTGATTGGCCCGACAGGCGGTTATCTGGCCGGCTTTCTGTTCCTGATCGTGATCGCCGGGATTTTCATGGATAAGGCTTCCGGCCGTTATCGTATCTTATTCATTCTGGCAGGGATGATCCTCGGCTCCGTGATTACTTACCTCTTCGGAACCGCATGGCTCACATTTCAGATGAATCTGACCTTTGTACAGGGACTCTTTACAGGCGTGATTCCATACCTCCCGGGCGACGCGCTGAAAATCGTACTTGCTATCCTGGTCGGACCGCAGATCCGTAAACGCCTGCCTGAAAGATAGAATAGAGCAATCCGTTTAAAGAGTATCATTGATCCACGATTGACAGGCGAACACCCCAGAGTGGTAACTCCGGGGTGTTCATCTATTTCTTAATTGACAGTATCAGAACCGCTGCCATAATACAGAGAATTCCAAAAAAGTCCGGCAACGTAAAGGCAGTATGCATCATCAGGACAGTAGCCGCCGTCGCTGTTACCGGTTCCACAGAGGCAAAGAGACTTGCCCTGGTGGCTCCGATGATACGGACACCCTCCATATAAAAGGAAAAAGACAGAACCGTCCCGACTACCACAACCATGGCCATTGCGCCAACTGCCTGGAAATCCCATGTTCCAATCACATGCCACGGCTTCGTAAACACGCACATCAGGATACCTCCAATCAACATCCCCCACCCGATCACACAGAACGTGCCATACTTTTTCATCAGTTGCAGTGGAAGCAGGTTGTAGACCGCCATCATAACGGCAGAAGTCAGCCCCCAAGCAAGTGCCGCATTGGAGATGGCAAGAGAGTTTGGATCCCCGTGGGTTGCAAGGACAAAAGTTCCGAACAGAGCCAGTACCAAGGCTCCTATTTCCATAAGACGTGGCATCTTTTTCGCCCGCACGGCGGTATAGAGCATAATAATAGCCGGAGCTGTGTATTGCAGCACTGTCGCAGTTCCGGCATTAGATAATTCCACAGAGGAATAATAGGTAAGCTGGCATCCGGCCATCCCGAAGATGGCAAATAAAATCAGCCAAAATACATCCTTTTTATCCTTCCAGATCTTCCACATCTCTCTTCCTTGTTTCAGATACACCGTAGTAAGCAGAAGCAGACCCGCCAGCACCAGACGGACACTGACAAGCCATCTTGCGTTCAGACCTTTGTACGCAAAAAGATACTGCCCGAACACACCTGCAAGTCCCCAGAAAATCCCGCCGATCACGGCGATGCAGACCCCCCGCAATGCCTCTCTTCTTTCCATATTGTTTATCATAGCTGTTTTCCTTTGAAACTCTCCATCATAATCGGCATATATTCCCTGCTGTATTCTGCCAAGGAATAGCTGCCTTTGTTCAAGCACCAGTCTGTGACAAGCGCCCGCTCGCAGAGAGAATAGTATTTCAAAAGTTCGGAGACACTTTTTCTCCGGTTGATTTCCCCACGCTTCTGGCCCTCTTCCATAACGGAGGAAATCAGCTTATAGTACTCCCGATTCTGATCCAGAAGACTTCTCTCTCCTTTCGAGATGAGCTGGGTAGAATACAGGGACGCCAGCAGATCAACCTTGATACTCCGCTCCATAAACAGGTGAGATCTGTAATTGAGAAACATCAGCTTCTCAAAGCTGTCCATATACGGATCCATCTCCTCTTTCAAAGACAGATACAGATCATCCAGCACTGTCGACAGAGTATTCAACAGAGCGTCCTTCCCATCAAAATAATAGTAAAAGGATCCCTTGGACGTGTCTGACAGACGGATAATATCATCCACCGTCGTTGCGTCGTATCCCTTTTCATAAAACAGTTCCCAGGCCGCAGATACAATCCGGTCCTTGACCCGCTTCTTCTTTTCTTCCATCGTTACCTCCCTGCTCCTTTCTCCTGTATCTGATCAGCAGCCATGTCCACGTCAGACTACACTGCATATCTCATTCCATGTCCTTTCAAATGGAATAAAAACAGCTCAGCTGTACTTTTACAACTGAGCCGTCTCAATTCATGTACTTCTACAGTATACCTTTTTTACATTCTCTTTGCAATATCCGCGCACGCTTTCATAGCTTCAATCACAGAGCTTCTGAATCCGGTTCTCTCCAGTACTCTGACTGCCTCGATAGTCGTCCCTGCAGGGGAGCATACCATATCTTTTAATTCGCCCGGATGCTTTCCTGTCTCTAATACCATCTTCGCGCTTCCCATCACAGCCTGTGCCGCAAACTTGTAAGCCTGCGGTCTTGGCATTCCGTCCGCTACCGCCGCGTCTGCCATAGCCTCGATCAAAATGAATACATAAGCCGGGGAGCTTCCGCTTACGGATACGACCGCATCCATCAGGCGCTCAGGAATAACCTCTACCTTACCAAAGCTTTCCAGAATATGACACGCATACTTCACTTCTTCTTCAGACAGGTATGGATTCGGGGATGCTGCTGTCATGCCCTCCATCACCATAGCCGGTGTGTTCGGCATCGTTCTTACGATCTTTACTTTCTTGCCGAATTTCTCTTCCAGCCATGCCAGTGTTTTTCCAGGCGCGATGGTGATTACGATCTTGTCCTCTGTCACCTTATCCTTGATTTCTGTGATGACAGACTCATAGAACTGTGGCTTCAAAGCAAGAACAATCACTTCTGACTTTTCTACTACTTCCAGGTTGCTGTCTGTAATCTGGATCCCGTACTGGTCTCTTGCCTTTTCTCTGGTCGGTACGAAAACGTCGGAACCAATGATCTCTTCCGGCTTAAATACCTGGTTTTTAATAATGCCTCCCATGATGGCGCCAGCCATATTTCCACATCCGATAAATCCTAATTTCATATGTGTTACACTCCTTTTCCGCTAAGAATCATTTTGTATACACTCAAATCATTTGTATACAATTCATACCTATAAAATATCACTATGCATCGTCCTTGTCAATCATTCTTATGACATTTCTTCCATTTTTCCTTGTAATTTTGTTTCTATTTGTATACAATAAAGTTATTAGTATACAAAGGGGTGATCTGCGTGGCTGAGAAAATTTCCCTGGCCGACCAGGCATATCATACAATGAAAGAGCGGATTCTCAATCTGACTTATCCGCCGGGAATGCAACTCACGGAAACGATGCTTGCCGAAGAACTGAATATGAGCCGGAATCCGATCCGAACCGCCTTAAAGACGCTTCATGCCGAGGGTCTCGTTGTCCGGGATTATTATAAATCGATTATTGTAAAAGAGATCACAGACAAGGATATCGAGGAGATTTACCAGCTTCGTGAGCTTCTGGAGGGAGCCGCGTTCCGGGAGATCTTTACAAGCGGCAGAGCTGATGAGTTTTCCTACCGGATCGAGGAGCGTGTCGTTCGGATGTGTGCGTGTGCCGGGGATATCTACCACTGGGAACTGGCGGACACCCAGATGCACATGGAGATTGTCAGCGTATTTGACAATGAGCGGATCAATCGTATCTACGAAATGTACCTTAACGAGGTCATCCGCATGGGGTTGTATTCCGTCCGGAATGGTCTTCACATCAGCAGAGCCAATGAAAATCTGAAAAAGATGATCCGCTACATGCGGTCTGATCAGTACGAAAAAGCCTATGAAATTTTAAGAAACGATCACTTTATGATCGGCAAAAGCAGTGCTTTAAAAAAATAAAAAGTCCTATGACGGCAACGGCCACAGACAAAGCCAGAAGAAAACAAACTTCTGCCATTGCCGTTGCCGCCGACACCCATTTTCTTATGACTGACATCCCAGATTCCTCCTTCTGCTTTCTATTATAGGAAACCCGTTTCCTGCTTTCCATCGAATCATCTTACATTTTCTGCTTCTTATCTTACAAATTTGCAACCTATGTTTTTTTCGGCATCCGACAGCAACTACCAAAAGTGCCAAAAGTCGCAGACCGAATTGTAAGCGGCCGCCAGGATCCCTGGCAGACTGGAAATTTGTCTCGTCGCCAATACAAAAAGACCGGCATACGATGCTATCTTTCGTATGCCGGTTCTCTTTATTTTCTTAGACATGTGTCTCTGTTTTCTTTTTCTTCATCACGGAATGTTCAATGTCGTACTCTTTCCTATCCTTAAACTCCTGAATCTTCCCGTCGTTCCAGTTCTGTACAGGACGGTAATATCCGGTGATCCGGCTGTAGACCTCTGTCTTTCTGCCGCAATGCGGGCAGGTGTACTGCTCCCCGTCGATATAGCCGTGATCCTGGCAGATGGAGTAGGTTGGAGAGATCGTATAATACGGAAGCTTATAATTCTCCGCAATCTTCCGTACAAGGAGAGCCGATTCTTTCCATCCTGGAAGCTTCTCGCCGAGGAACGCATGGAATACTGTCCCGGAGGTGTAAAGAGTCTGTAACTCATCCTGGATATCCAGCGCGTCGAAGATATCATCGGAGAATCCAACCGGAAGATGAGAGCTGTTCGTATAGTACGGAGTGCCATTCCCCTCGGATGCTGTGATGATATCCGGAAACTGCTCCCTGTCATGCTTCGCGAACCGGTATGTAGTGGACTCCGCCGGTGTCGCCTCCAGATTGAAAAGCTCTTCGTACTCTTCCTGATAATCAGAAAGCCGGTTTCTCATAAAGTTCAGCACCTTCACCGCAAATTTCTGAGTTTCCTTATGAGTGATGTCCTTTCTTAGCCAGTTCGCATTGAGTCCTGCCTCATTCATGCCGATCAGACCAATGGTAGAAAAATGATTTCCGAATCCGCCAAGATACCGCTTCGTGTACGGGTAAAGTCCCTCGTCCAGAAGCTTGGAGATCACCTGTCTCTTAATGTGAAGGGATCTGGCTGCAATATCCATCATATGTGCCAGTCTCTTAAAGAAGTCCTCCTCATCCTTTGCGAGGTATGCCATCCGGGGCAGGTTGATCGTAACCACACCGATAGAACCTGTACTTTCGCCGCTTCCGAAGAAGCCGCCCGCTTTCTTTCTAAGCTCCCGCAGATCAAGTCTTAGACGGCAGCACATACTGCGGACGTCGCTTGGCTCCATATCGCTGTTGATATAGTTAGAAAAATACGGCGTCCCGTATTTGGATGTCATTTCAAAAAGCAAGCGGTTATTTTCCGTATCGGACCAGTCAAAATCTTTGGTGATGGAATAAGTCGGAATCGGGTACTGAAATCCTCTGCCCTGTGCATCGCCTTCAATCATCACTTCAATGAACGCCTTGTTTACCATGTCCATTTCTTCTTTGCAGTCACCGTAGGTAAAGTTCATCTCTCTGCCGCCTACAATGGCCGGTTTCTTCTTCAGATCATCCGGAACCGTCCAGTCCAAAGTAATATTCGTAAATGGAGCCTGAGTACCCCACCGGGACGGTGTATTGACACCGTACACAAAAGATTCAATACACTTCTTTACCTCGGTATAGCTTAAATGGTCCGTCCGCACAAACGGAGCAAGATATGTATCAAAGGATGAGAACGCCTGGGCCCCCGCCCATTCATTCTGCATGATACCGAGAAAATTCACCATCTGGTTGCAAAGAACACTCAGATGTTTGGCCGGAGCTGAAGTAATCTTCCCAGGAATTCCACCGAGCCCCTCCTGAATGAGCTGGCGTAGAGACCACCCTGCGCAGTATCCGGTGAGCATGGAAAGGTCATGCAGATGAAGGTCCGTGTTGCGGTGAGCCTCTGCAATCTCCCGGTCATACACTTCGGACAGCCAGTAATTGGCCGTAATCGCTCCGGAATTGCTCAGAATCAGCCCTCCAACCGAGTATGTCACTGTAGAATTCTCCTTCACTCTCCAGTCGTTGACCTGCAGATAATTGTTGACAAGCTCTTTATAATTTAAGGTCGCGGACTTCAGGTTCCGGATTTTCTCTCTCTGCTTTCTATAGAGAATGTAGCCCTTGGCAACGTCCGCATATCCTGCCTGACTCAAGACCTCCTCCACACTATCCTGGATCTCCTCCACCTTAATCTTTCCATCTTTTATCTTCGGCTCAAAATTCGCCGTTACTTTCAAAGCAAGCATATCAATGACACTAGGATGAAAATTCTTTCCTGATGCCTCAAATGCTTTCTGAATCGCAGCGCCGATCTTATGAATGTCAAACTCTGCAATCTGGCCGTCCCGCTTTACTACCTGATACATTTGTCATACTTCCTTTCCCATTCGTGTCGATGTCCCCATTATATCACTTTTCTTCTTTTACCGTCAACGCAAGAAACAACATCTAGTTGTTTTTAGCAGTTTAACACTAAACATTCAACAAGATGTTGTTTTTTCTTTTTCTCTATATTCCCCGGATTTCTACCTCGCCTACGTAATTCTCCATAATCGCCTTTACCTGTAAAAGCACTGGTTCATCGTAGGCATGCAGGCCCTCACGAATCAGTCCCCCGGAATTTTCAAACTGCTGGATATAATAAGTCGCGGCCCCCCGAATCCACCGTCCCATTTCCTCGAAGTCCGATTTCTGGTGAAATTCCCGTACCACTGTCGTCCGGAACGCATACGGCACATGCCCCTCCATCAGATACTCCACGCTCTCCTCAATGGGCCGAACGTCAAACTGCCCAAGCCCCACTGTCCGTGCGTACTTTTCTCTGGAATTTTTCAGATCCATGGCCACCTGGTCGATCAGTCCTTCTTCCACAAGACGGATCAGCCGCTCCGGAAAACTGCCGTTCGTATCCAGTTTGATCAAGTACCCCATATCCCGGATCTTTTTCAGAAGCTCATCCAAATCCGGACAGATGAGCGGCTCTCCCCCGCTGATACAGACACCATCTAAAATCCCCTGCCGTCTCTTCAGGAAATCAAACAGCTCCTCCTCAGAGAAATTTTCATGATCCTCTACTCCTGTCACCAGTGCCGCATTATGGCAGAACGGGCAGCGAAAATTACATCCTCCAAGGAAAATGGTACACGCTGTCTTTCCGGGATAATCCAAAAGTGTCAGCTTCTGAAGTCCCTGGATTCTCATAAGCACCCCTCCTATCCTTCTTCCTTTGCTTCCTTACCCAAAACCAGATTTCTCCGAATCCGGTCATAAAAATATTTCAGCTTTCTGACAAACATGGTCAGATAACGAAGCACCGGCTCTGTGGCAATAGAGAATACTACAAAAAGCATAATACATTCCGCCGACATTCCGGTAATGGCAAAGAGCTTGTTCAGCACCGTGCTGCAGAACAGCAGAGCGCAAATACACAGTAGCAATACCGCTACACGAATCTTGTTCATCGGCTGGCTGATCCGGTAGAGAATCATAAATCCCACGATCGCAAGAAGCATTGTCGCAGCCGTTGAAATATCCGTTGCGTTGACGCCGAATGTTTCTCCAAAAACAACGAGCGCCCCGACTGCCAGTACATCTGTCAGCGCCGCCGGGAGTGCCTTTAAAAAGACATTCGTCAGGAAATGCCCTTTGATCATACTCTTGTTCGGCTCCAGCGCCAGGAAGAAGGCCGGTACACCGATCGTAAACATACTGATCAGGGATACCTGCGACGGCTCCAGTGGATAAGTAATCATAAAGACCGCCGAAAAGATCGCAAGTAGGAAGGAAAACATATTTTTCACAAGAAAAAGGCTTGCGGATCTCTGGATATTATTGACAACCCGTCGTCCTTCCAACACGACGCTTGGCATACAGGAGAAATCCGACTCCAGAAGCACGAGCTGTGACGCCTGCGCCGCCGCATCGCTTCCGGACGCCATAGCAATACTGCAGTCTGCATCCTTTAACGCCAGTACGTCGTTGACTCCGTCCCCTGTCATGGCAACCGTGTGACCTGCACTTTTAAGCGCCTTGACAAACTGCCGCTTCTGGGACGGTGTGACACGTCCAAAGACCGTATACTTCTGAACTGCCTGACGGATCTCTTCTTCTGTCGTCAGCGTGGCCGCATCCACAAAGTCATCCGCACCCGCAATACCGGCTTTCTTTGCCACCTCAGATACTGTCACCGGATTGTCACCCGAGATGACCTTGACCTCTACCCCCTGCTCTTCAAAATAAGCAAAGGTCTGCGGCGCTTCCTTTCGGATCGGATTTGCAAGCATAATATAGGCAAGTGGCGTCACTTTCCCACGAAGCGCCCTGCCGTCCGGTGTCTCTTCACAGTTTCCAAACACCAGTACCCGATAGCCTTTGGAAGCTTCCTTTTCAATCTCTTCCTCATATGCCGGATAATCGTCCCGCAGGACAAACTCCGGAGCACCAAGCACATAGGAGCTCTCTTCAAAGGTAGCACTGCTATATTTATATTCGGAGGAAAATGACGTGATCTTCTGCGCCTTTCTCCCAGTACTCTTTTGAAAATAGGCCTGTACCGCCTCCATGGTGATATTGTCCCTGCTCATGGCATGTGCAAAATCCCCGATCAAACCCTTTAACGGCGGCATCGTTTCTTTATTGTAATGTCTGGTGGCACGAAGTCCCTGAACTTTCATTGTATTCTCTGTAATCGTTCCGGTCTTGTCCACGCATAGTACATTGACCCGTGCCAGTGTCTCAATACTCTTCATGTCGTGAAGCAGTACTTTCTGCTTGGCAAGACGCACCGCACTTACCGCAAGGGCCACGCTCGCAAGCAGATAGAGCCCTTCCGGTACCATACCGATCACTGCCGCTACCATAGCCGTCACACTGGAACGAAAGCCCTCGTCATTCAAAAAGAAACTCTGGATAAATAGGATGAAACCGATCGGAATGATAGCGATGCCGACACATTTGACGAGCTTGTCCAGAGAACGGATCATCTCCGACTGTTCTCCATCTTTCATTGCCTTGGCCTCCAAAGTCAGGCGGGATATGTAGGAATCCGCGCCCACCTTCTCCAGTCTCGCATGACACTCCCCGGAGACAATGAAACTTCCCGACATCAACATATCACCTTTGTGCTTTGTAATCTCGTCCGCCTCACCGGTCAGAAGGGATTCATTGACCTGGACCTCACCGTGCTCCACAATAGCGTCCGCGCAGATCTGATTGCCCGCCTTAAAGATTACGATGTCATCGATCACCAGATCCTCCACCGCAATCACCCTCTTCCGGCCATTACGGACTACCGTCGCCTTCGGAGCATGCAGCATCGTCATCTTGTCCAGTACATTCTTTGCCCGGACCTCCTGGACGATACCGATCAATGTATTCAAAATGATCACCGGCAAAAATGTCAGATCCCGAAACGCGCCCACAAGGATCAGAAGCAGACCAAGAATCGCAAAAATCAAGTTAAAATATGTAAAAATATTGTCGTGAATAATCTCCTTTGTCGTCTTTGACGGAGGATCCACCGGAAGGTTCGTCCATCCGCCCTCCTCACGTTCTAAAATCTCCTCTTCATAAAGCCCCATATGATAATCCGGTATACACCTTCGGATCGGAAGACGCTCCGGCTCATACTCCGTATCCTCTTCCTGTCTTTTCCTTCGTATTCCGGCAAGTCGTTCTATCATTCTGTATCTCCTTCTCGTCTCTTCTTTCGTTTTCTCTTTCCACTCTCATGGTTCTATTATACGCTCAGAAACGATAAATACCATAAAAACAATATGAAGAATTGATTAATTTTCGTAACAGCCTTACTATGCACATCATCACAAAAACCAGAGTCCGAACCGCACTGTTTCAGATTAAATAAAAAGTGCTGCCACACTTATTCTTTTCGTGTGACAGCCTTTAAAAATATTATTTATGATTGTCTGTTTGTCAGAGAATGATTGATTTCGACAACTCTATAACAAACATTAGTTAAAGCTCTGCTCTGTTCTCTCGATAATTTCATCCTGAAGCGCTTTACTTAAATTTCTGAAGTGATCGCTGTATCCTGCGACACGTACAATCAGATCCTTGTAGTCTTCCGGATGTTTCTGAGCCTCAATCAGCGTCTGCTTATCAATGACATTGAACTGGATATGATGTCCGTCCATATTGAAGTAGGTACGGATCAGGTTCGCCATCTGATCAAGCCCGTTCTCTCCTGCTACGACATTCGGGGTGAACTTCTGATTCAGAAGTGTACCGCCTGTCTGTAAGTGATCCATCTTTGCACAGGATTTCACAACTGCGGTCGGTCCGTTTGTATCCGCTCCCTTTTCCGGAGAGATACCTTCGGATACCGGCTTCTCCGCAAAACGTCCGTTTGCGCTTGCTCCCATCACTTCACCAAAGTATACATGGCAGGTTGTCGGAAGCATATCGACACGGTACATTCCGCCATTCATATTATGACGGCTGGATACTTCCTTCTGATAATAGTGGAAGACATCCTGCATGATATCATCTGCATAATCATCGTCATTGCCGTATTTCGGAGTCTTGTTTCTTACAAGGTTGAGAATATCCTCGTGTCCCTCAAAGTTATCATTCAGTGCTTCCATAAGCTGCGCCATTGTCATCGTCTTCTTATCAAAGACATTGTATTTTACAGATGACAGGCAGTCTGTGATCGTTCCGATACCAACCCCCTGGATATACTTGGTATTATATCTTGCTCCGCCTGCGTTGTAGTCCCTTCCTTTGGAAATACAGTCGTTTGTAATGATGGAAAGGAACGGAGCCGGCATGTAGTCCGCATAGATCTTTTCGATGACGTTGTTTCCTCTTATCTTGATATCGATAAAATGTTTCACCTGTTTCTTGTACGCTTCATACAGATCTTCATAGGAAGTAAAATCTGTTGCCTTTCCGGTCTCAAGCCCGATCTGCTTCCCGGTGCGCTTATCGAAACCATTGTTCAGTGTGATCTCAAAAATCTTCGGCAGATTGAAATATCCGGTCAGAATATACGCTTCGTTTCCGAACGCCCCTGTCTCTACACATCCGCTCGTTCCGCCTTTCCTTGCGTCCTCCAAAGATTTTCCTGCATTTAAGAGCTCCTGAACAATCGCCTCCGTATTGTAGAACGCCGGCTGTCCCCATCCTTTTCTGGAGATCTCACAGGCACGTTTCAGGAACTTCTGCGGAGTTTTTCGGCTGATCTGTACGTTTGAACTTGGCTGAAGAAGTTTCATCTCATCCATACAGTCCAGAATCAGGTAGCTGACATTATTGACTCCGTTCTTTCCGTCCGGTGTGATACCGCCTGTATTGATATTCGCAAAATCTGTATATGTTCCAGACTCCTTTAAGGTGATACCTACCTTCGGCGGAGCCGGCTGGTTGTTGAACTTCACCCAGAGACATTCCAGAAGCTCCAACGCCTTCTCGTCGTCCAGGATTCCTTCTTCTACGTCTTTTTCGTAGAATGGATTGAGGTGCTGATCAAGGCGTCCCGGTGAATAAGCGTCCCACGGATTCAGCTCGCTTGTTACGCTTAAATGTACGAACCAGTACATCTGGATTGCCTGCCAGAATGTCTGCGGCTTGTGAGCCGGTACCACGTCACAGTTGGCTGCGATCTGTAAAAGCTCTGCCTTTCTCTTTTCGTCGGTCTCTTTCTGCGCAAGTTCTCTTGCGTATTCTGCATATCTCTTTCCAAGAACCATGACGGCGTCACATGCGATGGACATTCCGCGTAACTGGTTCTGCTTTTCAAATGCTTCCGGATCGTTCTGGAAGTCCAGTGCTTCCAGTGCTTTCTGGATGTCCTCTTTATAATCCATGAAACCTTTTTCGTAGATCTTTACAGATCCTACCGTATGTCCCGGTCCTCTCTGCTCCATGAACTCGGTAAAGATCCCCGCCTCATAGCAGTCTTTCCACTGCGGCGTCATGTTGTCCAGGATTTTCTTCCGGATAGAACGTTTCTCCCAGTAAGGAATAATCACGTCCTCCTGATATTTGTAGTCTTCCTCTTTCACTTTGAAGCTGATTAAGTCACGGTCGTTCATAACATGCATGTCTTCTACTGTGTGGCAGCATAGTTCCGGGAATGTCGGCGCCGCCCACGGCTCATTTCCCTTTTCTCCAACAATCAGCTCCCCGTCCCCGATGTAAAGGGATTTTGTGGAGAAGTAGTCTTTCAGTACCTGGGCGCGCAGCTCCGGAATAGACATCTCTCCTTCATACTTTTTGTAAGTCTCTGTCTCACTCTTCGCACGCTCCATGTCGATATGTGCCTGTGTGTTTTCACTCAGCTTTCTCAATGCCTTGATTCTTGCGTTCATGCCTCTTTCTTCCATTACATTAACCTCCTATTTTTGTATTATGAAATCCGGCTTTTTCAAACAAGCCAACAAAGTGTTCCATCTCTTCTCTGGAAGGAGCCGTAAGACCGTTTCCCTCATACTGTTCCCCCAGTCTCGCGTACTTACTCGATCCGGTATTATGGTACGGGAGCAGATTGATCTGTGCGACGCGGATTTTCTTCTCCAGCAAATAGTCAATAATCTGCCGCATATCTTCATCTGTCCCGTTGACTTCCTTCACCGTTGGGATTCGGATATAAATCCTTGCCCCGTCTGCGCTCAGCTTCTCCAGATTTTCCAGAATGAGCGTATTGTCCGCTCCAATATATTTTCGATGTTTTTCCCGATCCATCACCTTGACGTCGTATAAAAATGTATCTGTAAATGGAAGAATCCTCTGGTAATTCTCATACGGTGCATATCCACATGTGTCGATTGTAACTGTAATGCCAAACCGGTACAGTTTCTTTACGAGCGCTTCGATGTAATCCATGTCCATCGCCATGACCTCTCCGCCGGAAAGGGTCACGCCTCCGCCAGATTCTTCGTAAAACATCTCGTCCTTTCTCAGCTCTTTTACAAGCTCCGGAACCGTATACTCTCTCCCCGCTGTCTCGCGGATATTCTGCGGACAGACCTCGGTGCATTTCCCACATACCTTACAAAGCGACATATCTGTCTGAGACTTTCCGTCCACGATACGGATCGCATGATTCGGACAGGCCGGCACGCAGTATCCACATCCGGTACACTTCTCATTACTTGTCAGAAGCTGATTCGTGTACTTCTGCGTTTCCGGATTGTGGCACCAGACGCACCGAAGCGGGCAGCCTTTAAAAAATACGCTCGTACGGATCCCATCTCCGTCGTGAATCGAATATTTCTGAATATTCGTTACCAGTGGTGTCATTCTTTTCTTCCCCTTTTGTTTCTGTTTTAGACTAAAGTTCAAACCTTGGTTCAATTATATCAGTTGACGAAGAAGTCGTCAAGATTTTATCAATCAAAATTGAGAAAAATTTCACGAAAAAAGGAAGATGCCGTTTCTTTTCTGAAACTCGCATCTCCCTCTTCCTTTTCGGCGTCCGCACCGTATTTCTTCTTAATTATATATTGTCTTATATATTCTGCTCCGCATAGGCTTCCGCAATATTTCTCATATGATCGCCAATTCGTTCATAGTCGATCAGGATCTCGGAATAGAGTACCGCGCTCTCAATCTCACACGCACGGTTATTAATCCGCTCTACCTGCTTATCTCTGCACCGCTCTGTAATATCGTCTACTGCACGTTCAAAGCTGACCGCATCCACCAGAAGCTGGGTCGGGTCTGTCTGGGCGGAAAGTTCCATCCGCTCAAACGCTTTTCGGCACTGCTCCCGCATTTCTTTCAGCTCCTCAATCGTTTCTTTGGAAAGCTTCAGTCCCTTTTCCCGGATAAAAACGGCGTGCTCCGCAAAGTTCATTGCATGATCCCCCACACGTTCTACATTCCCCGTGATCTGGAAAATGCTGTTCAGGCGCTTTGTCTCCGCAGGTCCGTGCTCAATCGTAAGGACCTTGGAGAGCCGTCTGGAGATACTGATATTATAAAGATCAATGGTATTCTCCGTCTCTTCCACCTCGGCAAACCGGGTGTCGTCACCGGAAAGAATCATATCAAACCCCTTCAGCACATTTTCTCTTGCAAGGCTGTACATACTGCCGACATTCTCCATCAGACTGCTGATTGCGATCGCGGAAGATCCAAGTACATGTTGGGAGCTCATAATCTCCTTCAGCCACTGGTCGTCGTCCGGCTGTACTCTGATCTCTTCCTTTTTATCCGGAAGGATCTTCTCAGCCAGAGACGCCAGCCCTGTTCCAAATGGTATCAGAATAATTGTTGTCACTACATTGAACAAGGTATGCATATTGGCAATTTGTGACGCCGGATGAGCCGGTGTCAGACCTGCCACCGCATCTGTCAGTGGAGTCACAAGACAAAGGATAACGAATAAGACGGTTCCGATCATATTGAACATGAAATGGATCACTGTCGTCCTTTTCGCATTCCGGTTCATTCCCACGGATGCAATCAGAGAAGTAATACATGTCCCGATATTCTGTCCGAACAGTACGAAAACCGCACTGTGAATATCGATGAGACCACTTAAAGCCAGCGCCTGCAAAATACCAACCGAAGCGGACGATGACTGAATCACTGCTGTAAAAATCGCTCCTACTACGATTCCGATAATCGGATTGGAAAAACTTGTCAGTGCATTGACAAAGACTTCCGAATCCCTCATCGGCACCATGGCGTCGCTCATCATACCAAGTCCGATAAAGAGTACCCCAAGTCCCGCAATGATGCTTCCGATATTCTGAACATTGCGCTTCTTGGAAAACATACCAAGCGCAATCCCTGCGAACGCGAATAGTGGGGCGATGGTTCCGATATCCAGGGCGACAAGCTGTCCTGTAATCGTCGTTCCGATGTTGGCTCCCATAATAATCCACACAGCCTGTCTGAGAGTCATCAGTCCTGAATTAACAAAGCCCACCACCATCACGGTAGTAGCGGATGACGACTGGATGACTGCTGTGATGACGGCTCCGACAAGTACTCCAAGGATCCGGTTGGAAGTCAGTTTCTCCAGGATCCCTTTTAGTCGGTCCCCTGCGACTGCCTCCAGATTGCTGCTCATCATCTGCATCCCGCACAGAAAGAGGCCGAGTCCTCCGAGCAGCATAAAGACATATTCCGGTTTCATTTGTAATGTTCCTCCTGATATTATTCCTCGTGCAGCGTTTGCTCTGATACCGCACTATTTTTCATTGTATCGGAAAAGGAACTGGAGTGTCAATATTTTTTCAAATTTATGTAAAATTTACGTAAAATCTATAAGAATAGTTCAGCCATAAGCTGTGCTGCGACAAATCCGAGCTGTCATGGCTGAATCGTCACGCCGCTGTATCAAACCGCTTTTTTCTTCTCCGGAAGCTGTGCCAGCACAATGGCGATGAACATGAGTACACACCCCAGGATCTCCCGGCTGCTTAACTGCTCATCCAGAATCACCATACCTGCCAAAACAGAAATCACCGACTCCAGACTTAAAATCAGCGACGCGATGGTCGGATTCATCCCCTTTTGTCCGATAATCTGGAGAGTGTATCCAACACCGCTTGAGAGAGCTCCGGCATAGAGAATCGGCAGCCATGCCGCCAGAATATTGTGAATATCCGGCTGTTCCATCACGAGCATCCCCACACCGCTTACAATAGCGGCCACAAAAAACTGGATACAGGACATCTTTACCCCATCCACCAGCTCAGTGAAGTGATCAATCACAAGGATATGGATGGAAAATGCCAGCGCACATAAAAAAACCATTGTATCGCCGTATCCTATAGAAAATCCTTCCGTGATGCATAGGAAATACAGTCCTGCCAGGGCTAATACGACGCCCGCCCAGACATTCAGCCCGCACCGCTTCTTAAAGAACAGTCCGATAATCGGTACAATGATAATATAAAAGGTCGTAATAAATCCTGCTTTTCCTACCGTCGTATGCTGAATCCCAATCTGCTGAAGACAGCTTGCCACACCAAGGGCCAGTCCGCAGCAAATTCCTCCGATCAGAAGTTTTTTCTGATAAGCCTTTCTCCTACTCTCATCCCGGCAGATTTCTTTTTCCTCCTGATTCGGATTCACCTTGTTTAAAAAGGCGATACAGGGGATCAGCATGATCCCCGCGATCAGGGAACGGACACAACTGTATGTAAAGGGACCTACATAGTCCATCCCTACGCTTTGTGCCACAAAAGCCGTTCCCCAGATCAATGCTGTCAGAAGCAGTAGCAGGGAATTTCTCACTTTATGTGTTTTCATATGTTGTTTTCATCCTTTCTCCTACTTACACTTTCTCTGATAACCAGTTTGGCAGGTACAGAAACTTTCATACTGATTTCCCGGTTCGTATAGATACGCTCCGCAAGCATATTCACTGCCTCTTCGCCCATAAAATCCATCGGCACATGAACCGTAGTAAGCGGCGGAACAAGATATTTTGTCATAGAAATATCGTTAAACCCGACGACGCTGATATCTTCCGGAACCCGGAGCATGGCCTCCTGAACCGCCTTATAGCATCCGATTGCCAGTGAATCGTTTGCGCAGAAAATGGCTGTCGGCCGATCCTCTAAGGCCAGTAATTCCTTCCCCATTCGATACCCGTGCTTTGGCGTAAAGCCTCCGATCTGGATATATTCTTCATGGAAAAGATTCTTCTCCTCTAAATAGTGCGAATAGATCGGCATCCGCATGTCCACGATCTCTTTTCCATCGGAATCCACGTCTCGTCCTCCGATAAAAGCAATCTTTTCGTGGCCTGCGTCCACCAGATAATCCATCACCTTCGTGACTGCATGTTTTAAATTCACCACGATGGAATCAAAGAGCTCCACGTCTCCGACTGCGTCGATGAAAACAGCCGGCTTATGAAATCCCCGGATTCTCTCCACAATACCTTTACTGAATGTCCCCAGACAGATGATACCATCCAGCTTCGCCACATTATCCGCCGTATCCTCCGAGGTGACAATCACTTTCTTAAACCCTTCTTTGTCCAGCTTTTTCTCCACAGCAATGCGAATAGACAGATAGAACGTATCTTCCAGCTCTTCTTCCGGTGAATAAGAACAAAAAAGTCCCAGTTTCAGCTTTTTCTTCTTCCTCTTTTTATCCTTGATCTGATACTCCAGCCTGTCAGCCGCCTCAAATACTCTACGTTTCGTTTCATCCTGCACATTCAATGTATCGTCAAAATTCAGAACACGAGAGACGGTTGTGACAGAGACTCCAGCGAGTTCAGCTATCTCTTTTATCGTAGCCATATTTCTTGAATCCCCCTCTGATTATGCATTTCTATTTATTCTAACACATCTGTTTTTTAGTCACAACCGTCCTTTTTATGTCCTTTTCACTTTCACGATTCAGCGGCTTTCACCTTTTGTCCCGTATCATGCTAGGAAATGGGCAATCAATTCAATGCAATGTTCCACATCCGATAAATCCGCCACCTCGCACGGCATATGCATATAGCGAAGCGGCACGGACACAAGCACGACCGGAACGCCTTCATTGGAAAAGTGAATTTTGTCCGCGTCAGTATAGCTTAATCTGCTGGCTACTTCCCACTGTACCGGAATATTCGCCTTCTTTGCCGTGCGCTCCATCTTTTCATTGAGTTCTTTCGCCACGATCGGGCTGTAGCAGAGCACCGGTCCTTTTCCAAGCTCCACCTGGCCCATTTCCGCCGGGTCCATGCCAAGGCAGTCGCTTGTGTACGTCACATCCACTACTACGGCAAGCGTTGGATGGATCCGTGCGGAGCACCAGTATGCCCCGGTCTTTGTCGTCTCCTCTCCGGTCGTAGAGGCAGCATAAATACCAGACGTACATCCCCGTTCTTTTGCCCGCTTCAATGCTTCCATAATAATGTAGACGCCAATCCGGTCATCCAGCGCTCTGGACGTAATCCTCCCATTCGCGAGCGTCCGGATATGAGTGTCCGGCACTACCGGATCTCCCGGCTTCACATAGCGCAGGGCATCCTTGCGGTCTTTCGCTCCGATGTCAATTTTCAAATCCTTTGTACTCATCCCCTGTTTCTCAAAAAGTCCCCGATATGCCTCCACAACGCCCGGTATCTCCCTCTCCTTTGTCTTTACGATCACCTGTTGTCCCGGATAAGTAGGAACGACAACGCCTCCTCTGTCCACTACCTGAAGTCTGCCATCCTCAGTAATATTGGAGATCATCAGTCCGATCTCGTCCGCATGGGCAGAAAGCAGAATCCGCACCGGGCTGTCCGGGTTGGCGACGCAAACCAGATTGTGCATCTCGTCCTCCCGGATCTCATCCGCAACGTTTTGCATCTCCTCCCGGACAATGTTCTGCAACGGCTCTTCATATCCGGACACGGAAATACTCTTTAAGATGTTCTTTAAAAATTCTGTTTCCATTCTTTCGTACACGCTCCCTTGGTAGAATTTTTCACCGCCTCCAGAAGTTGTGAGAAAGTGGACAACTGATAGTCTGCCAGTTTGCACTTTACCGCTTCCCCGACTGCAGCACAGTCCATTCCTCCGGCTTTTGCCGCCTGCACGCCCGCCTTCGCGTCCTCCACAACAAGACAGTCCTTTGGCTCTTTCCCCAGATACTTTGCTGCTTTTAAGAACACTTCCGGATCCGGCTTGGACTTCGTAATATTGTTTCCGTCCGATACTGCGTCAAAGTAATCTCCAAGCCCGATCTGCTTTAGAATAAAGCCTGCGTTTTTACTGGAAGACCCGATGGCAAGTAGAAGTCCCTGCTCCCTCAGCGTATCCAAAGTGGTTTTTACCTCTTCGGAGAGATCCGCCGTTCTCATATTTTTTAACAGCTCTTTGTAAATCGTGTTTTTCTTTTCCGTCCAGGAGACCTTTTTCTCCCGGCTCATCTCTGCGTCGTATTTTTCCAGGATAATTTCAAAGCTCTCCATCCGGCTGACGCCGCGCAGTCTGTGATTGACCGTCTCGTCAAATGGAATGTTCAGCTCATCCGCAACTGCTTTCCATGCCTGGTAATGATACTGGTCCGTGGAACAGATCACGCCATCCAGGTCAAATATCACGGCCTGATACTTCATCTTGGTTCCCTCCTAAATCTCTTTTTTCTCACCGTTGATCCATATGCCCACCGGAGCGCCGTCAAGTCTTCGTACTTCCGCCTGATTATTACCGTCTGTCCGGATTTCCAGCCACGCGTTGTCATAGTGAAGACGGAATTTCAGGCTGCTCCACTCTTTTGGCATGTTCGGCTTCACGTTTAAAATACCGTCTTTTCCAATCGATACGCCCGCAAATCCGAAAACGATCGTCTGCCATACGCCTCCTGCATTGGCTGCGTGGATTCCCTCTCTTGTGTTCTTCTGCAAATTCAGAAGGTCGATCAGGGCGGCACGTTTCAGATATCGGTACGCCTTAGAATCGTCTCCTACTTTCAGTCCCATGACCGAATAAATACTTGGACTTAATGACGATCCATGGAGAGTACGCTTCTCATAGTAATCATAATTCTCTTTCATCAATTCCGGCTCAAATTCTTCTCCCAGCAGGTGAAGTAAAAGCACAACATCCGGCTGTTTCAGAATCTGGGTCTCCCTGGCTTTACAGGTCTTTAATGCCTCCGGACGGATCGGCCAGTCGTTTTCATCATACTGGTCGATCACCACATCCTTTAACTGGAAATATCCTTCAAACTGCTCCAGCAGGTTGGTACCCTCTTTTCTCGGAAGATAGATCTTGCTCTGTACGGTGTTCCAGAATTCCAGCTCTTCCTCTTTAAGTCCGGTCTTTTTCATCAGCGCTTCGTAGTCGTCCGGGCGCTCTTCTTTCATCGCCCGGATCAGGGACATCACATAGCGCAGGTTCCATCTTGCGAAATAATTTGTGTACAGGTTGTTGTTCACCGGCTCATGCCACTCATCCGGACCTGTCACCTGATTGATCTCATAGCGGTCTTTTTCCGTCACATATTCACAGCGGCTCGCCCAAAATCTGGCTGTCTCCGTGAGAACTTCCGCTCCTCTTCCGTAGAGGAAGTCCAGATCCTTTGTAATGCGTACATAGTCATAGATTCCATAGGCCACATCCGCCGTCACATGGTGCTCGTACATTGCCACATAGCAGCGGTAGCAGGTGCCGTCCGGCTCAATGGTCCAGTCCGGACACTGCTCTGTCCCATCGTCCGCGGATTCCCATGGATACTGCGCGCCCTTATAACCGTTTTTCTTTGCGTTCTCTCTTGCCGCATCCAGAAGATAATAGCGGTAATTCTCCATATTCTGTGCCATCTTCGGGAACACATAAGAAAAGAACGGGAGCATAAACAGCTCAATATCCCAGAACGCATGTCCGCCGTATTCTTCTCCGGTCAGAAGCTTTGCTCCTACGCTCACCCGGTCGTCCGTCTCGTTTCCTGTACTCATCAGGTGAAAAATATTAAAACGCACCGCCCGGTTCAGCTCCGGATCGCCTTCAAAGCAGACGTCCGCTTCTTCCCACATTGCGTCATATACGTTCTCATGGAAACGAAGTTCTGTTTCCAGACCGTCCTCCATAAAGTGGTCGACCTCCTCTTTGATCGTCGTATGGAGAGCATATGCCGGACATTCCCTCTCCGTGTACATGGAGACGTATTTTACCAGACGCACTGTCTCCCCTTCTGTCACTGGAAAATCTCCAAATTCCACTGCCTGCTCCCCAAAGGCATGGAACATGCGGTTTCTCATCACGGGTCTGCCGTCTTTGTAAGCTTCCAGCACGCATCCGGTCCCCACATGGAGATGACGGTCTCTCGTAGCAGATTCTATATAGATGCCGTGTTCTCCGAGCGTTTCGTTGGCGGTAAGATACATATGTTTTACTTTAAACCGTGGCGCGTCATAGAAATTGACGATGGTTCCGTCGATGATGTTTTCCGCCTCAATGATGCCGTCGTAGTTTACCGGAGTCACAAACAGCTCGATTGCCATCCGGTGTACATTGTGACGGCTGACAAAACGCCGCCCCTCCACTTTGGTAACACGGCCCTTCTTATCTTTCAGCACATATTGCTTGTACAGTACGGCATGCTTCATATCAAGGACTCTGGAAAACTCCAGAATCTCGCAGTTTTCAATACCGATCAGCTCCTTTTCCACATAGAGACGGACGCCAAGCCAGTTCGGCAGGGCGGCAAGCTCTCTCATAAATGTCTCGGATTTGTCAAATACACCGTTGACGTAGAGGTACGGGAGGGTGACGCGCGTCCCCTCCTCGAAGCTTCCGCGGATCCCAAGATACCCGTTTGACAGGGCAAACAGGCTCTCATTTTTCAGATTCTCCTGCGGGTCGTATGTATCCTGACAAATCAGCCATTCCTCTGTGCTCATGTCTTTTTTAATGTTCTCTGAAAATCGGTCTCTGATCATCGTTGTTTTCCCCTTTTCTAATCCAGATATTGTCTCGTTGCTTCTTCCGCGGCCTGACAGGCTTTTGTGATTTCTAAGGTAAAGGTCATAGAAAAATCCTGACGTTTTACCTTATATTCCGGGAGCTGTTCCTCTCCGCAACTATTGCTCCCAAGTCCAGAATGTTGATAGTCAAGATGAATGATGACGTCACCGCTTCGTTCGATTTCATGCGGATGACGTGCTTTCTCCAGGCTCTCGTCCGTATAATTGGCAAGATTCATCCCAAGCCCCTCAGGCATCCGGCAAAGGAGCGCCTGATCTCCGTCGGAAATGGCAAACCACTTCACCTGCTCCCTGTGTCCGTTTTCCTGTGGAAAGACATAGTTTGTTCCCATGCCGTCCACCGTGCTCTCATAAACGCCCATGGAGACAGCCTCCTTGCTGTCCGGGTAATTTTCCTGCGGTCCCAGGCCATACCACGCTGTCTTCTGTAAAGATCCTGCCGCTTTCATCACCACACCGATCCGAGGCAGGAACTCCGGCTCTTCCTTTCCGTTCTGGATCGTCTTTCCGGTAAGCTGCACCTTTACCTGACCTCCTGAATAGACGGTGTATACATAAGTACAATGAAATCCCCAGGACTGATTGAGACATCCAAAATACTTTTCCATCGTTATCACAGCCGCACCGCCCTTTTTCTCCCAGGAGAAGCTTTCCGTCTGTTCGCTGCCTTTCTGGATAAAATACTTGTTCATCCAATCGTCCTTTTTGTACATATCATTGTCAATCGTCGCCCGGTACAGGTTCATCACCGGTCCTTGGGTCAGATACATCTTTCCATCCCGTTCCAGGGAAACCAGATTCCCGAATACTGTGTGGAATTTCGCACAGATACGCGGATTCTTTACAGTCAGGATTCCATTCTCTTCTGTGACCTCCAGCTCCTCCTGCGGTATTCTTACTTCCAGTTCATCCTGTCGGATCCCAAGATCAAACTGCTTCATGGCAATCTCGTGTCCCGCCGGCGCATAGTTTGTCTCATATTTCTGACAGACTCGGATCCGCAGATAGTAGTCCGTATTTTTCTTCACCGCAAAGACAGTCAGTGGGATTTCCACCTGCTCCGCCTCGTGCGGAAGAGCGGATAACGTCTCGATGTTTCCTTCCTGGATTGCTTTTCCGTTCTCCTCCAGCGACCAGCAAAGCACCACCTGGTCTAAAGATAAGAAATCATAATGATTCTTAATCTCAATCTTCGTCCGGCTTCCCGCCACCTTGGTGATTTCTACCGGAGCAATGACCTGCTTATATTCCAGAAGCGCCGGGGACGGCGTTCTGTCCGGCATCAGCACGCCGTCAATACAGAAGTTTCCATTGGTAGGAAAATCCCCATAGCATCCGCCGTAGTTATAATATGTCTCTCCGTCTTTTTCCGCACGGATTCCGTGATCGTACCACTCCCAGATAAAACCTCCCTGAAGACGTTTATATTTACGGAACAGGTTCTGGTAGGCTTTCAGTCCTCCCGGTCCGTTTCCCATGGCATGGCCATACTCACACAGCACATGAGGCTTGTTCCCTTTCATCTCGGATTCGCCGATCTGTTTCATTCCCTTGATCCTCGTATACATGGTGGAGTATACATCTGTCACTTCCGCCTCGAAGTCCCCTTCGTAGTGAATCAGCCGCGTCGGATCCAGCTTCCGGATCTCTTCTGTCGTACTACGGAAATTACAGCCAAAACTTGACTCATTTCCCATGGACCACATGATGATGCAAGGATGGTTCCGGTCTCGTTTCACCATGCGAATACTCCGCTCCACATAGGCATGTTTCCAGGACGGATCGTCGGAAATCCATTTATAATTTCCTGTCCATTCAAATCCATGACATTCCAGATCAGCCTCATCGATCACATAAAGGCCGTACTCGTCACACAGATCATAGAAATACTCGTTTGCCGGATAGTGAGAACAGCGCACTGCATTGATATTATGCTGCTTCATCAGAAGCAGATCTTCCTTCACTTTCTCGTAGCTGACAGTCCGTCCTTCTTCCGGGTCATAGTCGTGATGATTGGCACCGTTTAAAAGGATTGCCTGACCGTTTACGAGAAACTGCTGATCCCGGATCTCAATCCGGCGAAATCCAGGCCGTACCCGTATCGTATCGTCCCCAAGCGTCACAAGAAGATCGTAAAGATGCGGTGTCTCCGCCGTCCATCTGTGGACGTTCGGAAGCTTTTCCTGCACATGTACTGTTCCCTCTTTGGTCTCAAAGGTTCCGGTCTTTACTTCCTCCCCCTCATAAGAAAGCATCCAGCTTCCTCTGGCCTCACGCTGCTTGAAAGTGAGATCCACGGAAAAAAGCCCTATCTCCATATCGTCATCCAAAGATGCTCCCACCTGGCAGTCCAAAACAGCCTGCTTTGGCTCGTTTATAAGCTCCACATCCCGGTAAATGCCCGACATCCACCACATATCCTGATCCTCCAGATAGGTACCGTCTGACCAACGGTATACCCGCACAGTGATGTCATTTTCTCCTTCTTTTATATAGGAAGTGATATCAAATTCCGAAGGCAGACGGCTGATTTTCCCGTAGCCTGCATGTTCTCCGTTGACCCATACATCAAAGGCACTGTCCACGCCGTGGAATTTCAGAATCGTATCATTTTTGAGCCACTCCTGATCAAGACAGATGCTTTTTTTATAGATACCCGTCGGATTCTCTGTCGGAACATAAGGTGGATTCACAGGGAACAAATACAATACATCTGTATAATGCATCTGCCCGTATCCCCGAAGCTGCCATACGGAAGGAACATCGATGGTATCCCATCCCTCTTTTGCCCCCGGGGCTTCAAATCCTGCCGGAGAAAGTTCCGGCGCGTCCAGATACAGAAACTGCCATTTTCCATTCAGGCTGATCCTGGAGAAAGAATCTTCGTAGAAAGCCGTCCTCGCCTCTCTTCTTCCGATCGCCGTCAGCTCCTGATTCTCCCATCTTTTCTTTCTTCTCTGTGTCATCTGTTTCTACTCCTTGTCTGTTATAATATGCCAAGACAGCCAGACAGAACGCCTGCCTTGGCAAGCGTATCTATCTGACTGCTTTTTTGTTATGAAACTACTATTTGATGGAACCACTTGTTCCTTCCACGATATATCTCTGTGCAAAAATAAAAACGAGAATCGGCGGAATAATCATAACCACCGTAATACACAGCATCGGAATAATCGCCGTTGTGTGTACGCCCTTGAAGGATGCAAGACCAAGCGCCAGTGTGTACTTGGTTCTGTCCTGCAGGAAAATCAATGGTCCAAGGTAGTCATTCCATACGGTCAGCATGTTGAGTACCCCCACCATAATCAAGCATGGCTTCAGGATCGGCATGAAAATCTTCCAGTAAATCTGGAACGCGTTCGCGCCGTCCAGGCGCGCCGCTTCTTCATAGTCTTTTGGTATTCCCATGAGGAACTGTCTCATCAGGAATACATAATAGGCCGATCCGAACCAGGTCGGAACAATCAGTGGCAGCAGGGTGTTGATCCATCCGAAGAGATTGAATTCCATGTACTGCGGGATCATAGTAACATCCCACGGAATCATCATTGTCGCAAGAAGGATCATAAATAAAATGTTTTTGCCCCTGAATCTGAACCGTGCGAATCCATAAGCTACAAGGGAACTTGATAAAATCGTTCCTGCCGTCGTCAGCACCGTTACAAGAACTGAGTTCAGGAAATAGGTTCCGAACGGCTGTGAGCTCCATGCCTCAGCGTAATTTTCAAAATGCCACTCTTTTGGAAAAAGACTTGGAGGATACGCGATGGCCTCTCCTTCTGTCTTAAAGGTCGTAAGCAGCATGTAGACAAATGGCGCCAGGAAGTAAACGGCTACGATGGTCAAAAGGATATAAAGAATCACTTTTGATTTTTTTGACATCTTCATACTGATTTACCTCCCTTTTTCTTCTTTTTGTTGCCCGCCTTTACTTCGGATTCATAGAACACCCATGCGGAGGAAGACTTGAATACCAGGGCTGTCAGAAGCAGGATAATTATGAACATAACCCACGCATTGGCGCTGGCATATCCCATCTTGTGATGTTTGAACGCATTGTTGTATGTCATCAGACCGTAGAAATAGGTAGACTGCAATGGTCCGCCTCCGGTCAGCAGCATCACGAGCGTTACCTGCTGGAACGAGCTGATGATGGATGTAATCAGGTTGAACAACAAGGTCGGTGTGATCATGGGCAGCGTGATACTGAAAAACTTTCTTGCAGGACCCGCCCCATCCAGAGACGCGGCCTCGTAAATCTCAGTAGAAATATTTTTCATGTCCGTGTAGAAAATCAACATCATCGTTCCGACGCCAAACGCACTGGCAAGGATCACGGCAAACAACGCCCACGCCGGATCTACCAGCCAGTCCGGCCCTTCGATTCCGATCAAAGACAACAGATAGTTTAAAACTCCGTAATCACTGTTGAGAATCCAGCTCCAGATAATGGACACTGCTACACCGGAGATAACAGCCGGAATATAGAAAATCGTACGATAGACTTTGACGCCACGAAGCGGCTGAGTAATCAGCATCGCCAGGAACAGCGCCATGATCAGATTCAGCGGCACAAAGATTGCGGCATACCGTAAACTGATCCCCAAAGATTTCAGAACCTGATCGTCTTTCGTGAACATTTCCATGTAGTTCCCAAGACCGACAAACATTTTCTCTCCTGTCAACGGCCAATCAAAAAAACTCATAATCAGGGATAAGATCAATGGTCCCAACGTAAACACAAGGAACCCGACAATCCATGGCAGGATAAAGAAATAAGGAGTCGCTGTTTTAAAAAACTTCTTTTTTTTCATATGAAATCTCTCCTAAATTCAGGGAGGAAGTATCTCCTCCCTGCTGATGTATCACCTTATTTTACTGCTCCGTCAAGAGCTTTCCCTGCATCTTGTAAGGAACTCGGATTGAAAATCTGTTCAAACGTTAAGGACAGGTTTTCGGAAACCTCGGACCAACTGTCCATAAGGAAACTTGCCGGTGTATGTCCCTTACTCTGCTCCAGCATAGTGTAAAACGGCGCATATTCTTCCTGATCCATGATGCCTTCTGATTCTACCACACTGTTGAGTACCGGAAGTTCCGTTCCGATTCTTGCTTTATTACACTCTTCGTTGGTCCAGTATTTAATGAATTCCCATGCGGCGTCTTTGTGCTTGCTGTCTTTGGACATAGAAAGTCCGGAAGAGCTTAAGATGCTGACAGAATCCTGTCCCGCGTCTGCAAATGCCGGAATTGTTGTCACACCATAATTCACTCCGTCCTCATTCAGTGTATCGATCGCCCAGGAACCATACACATACATTCCTGTATTGCCGGCACGGAATTCATCTGTACCATCTTTTTCCGTGGCTGTCGCGTACTCGTCTTTTTCCATCTTCTGGAACATCTCAAAAACTTCTTTGGATTTGTCAGAATTGAGGTTCCCGTCCATCTTTCCGTCCTCTGAACAGTACGCACTGCCATTGCTCCACAGATACATTTCAAAATCGTATGGATCCGGTTTCATCTGGAACGAAAATCCTTTCGCGTCTGTCTTCTCAGAGATTGTCTTTGCCGCTTTCTGGAGATCGTCCCATGTCCAGTCCGCCGTCGGGTAGTCAATACCCGCTTCATCAAAGATGTCTTTGTTATAGAAGAGACAATGTGTCGTGAAACCTACCGGAATACCATAAATACTGCCGTCCATTGTGTTGTAATCCCAGAGCGTATCATAGAAGTTGGATTTGTACTCATCCCCCTCTTTGGAAATATACTCATCGAGCGGCTCCAGCCCATCATAGTAAGATGGATAGTTCCACATATACATCACATCCGGAGTATCCCCGGATCCCATTCCGGCACTGATTTTCGTATCAAAGTCACTCCCATACGCTTCCAGTGTCACTTCGATGTCATCATGCTCCTCGTTGAACTTGTCCACAAGTTCCTGCTGTTTGTCCACGTCTTCTGCTACATCCCATGTCGCAAAGCGGATCTTTGTCTTTCCGTCACTGGACTTGTCGCTTCCGCCACATCCGGAAAGGATCGCTGTAGCAGACAGAGCCATGATGCAAACGACTGCAAGTTTTCTTTTCATGTTGTTTCCTCCCTTTCACTTCTTTTAGGTAGTTTTATTTTACTATTTTTACTTAGTAAAGTAAATATCTTTTTACCCCCCCCCCGCTTATTTTCTCTATTATTTACATTTTTACCTATCTTTTTTTGTGCATTATATATAATAGTTTCTCTGTTTTTTATTAATTGCACATCTTTTTTGCAGTAAATTATTTTCTATTTTACCAGTTAATTTTCTCTTCCAATGTAACCTTTTTACACAATAAACGTTTGATTTTGAGCCGAACCGCTCTTAGAAATAAAAAAGGCAACATCCAGATACGTTTCTGAATGTTGCACGTTAGAACTTTTTATATTGTTTCCGCCTCAAGAAGCGTTTCGATCATACTCTCCACGGTAGCTTCCTGAGATGTGATGGTCCACATTCCAAAACTCCGGGCTTCCTCTTCGGTCTTTCGCCCAATACAGAGTGCCCGGACATGCTTCAGATTCATCCGTCCATCCATCATGTTCACAAATCCCCGCACCGTGGACGCGCTTGTAAATGTCACCGCGTCGATCTTTCCCTCTTCAAACTGTGCCAGAATTCTTTCCACCCATGCAGGTGTCACTCCAGCGAACGTCTCGTAGACAGGAATATCCAGACAGTCCGCCCCCTGTTCACGTATCGGTGGAAACAGCTCTTCTGATGCTTCCCTTGCCCGAAATGCCGTCACCAGATCCCCTCTCGTCACCTTTTTTGCCAGCGTTTTCCCAAGCTCCCCTGCCTCGTAAACATCCGGTATCAGATCCGGCAGAATCCCTTTTCTCTCCAATGCTTTCCCGGTTCCTGTACCGATCACGGCAAATCTGGCCCTCCAGAGACTCCGCACATCGATCCGTTCTGTTTTCAGAAAGGAAAAAAATACGTCCACGCCGGCAGCACTTGTAAAGACAATCCACGCTGTTCCCGCCTCGGCCCGTTTACTGATCCGGGAGATTGCCTTACGAATCCGCTCCCGGTCTTCTTCCTTTTTCAGTTCCTTTGTCCGGATGGCCGGGAGGCCGATGACCTGAGCTCCCAGACTACGAAGACTTTCGGCAAAACTCCTGTTTCGTTCTTCCGGGCGTGTCACCAGAATCTGCCTGCCTCCAAGGGGACGCTTTTTCATCCAGGAAAATTCATCCCCCAGGGCACAGACCTGACCTACTACAATGATGGCCGGCGCTTTGATTTTCTCCTCCAGGACATGCTCCGGAAGATGGATCAGATCTGACCGTATGCTCTTCTGACAGGCGAGGGTTCCGTCCTGGATCACCGCCGCCGGCGTCTCCCCCGGCATCCCGGCCTCTCTTAGTTTCGTGCAGATCTCAGGAAGCGCCGTCACACCCATCAGAAAAATCAGGGTTCCTCCGAGCCTTACCAGCGCTTTATAATCGATTCGGGTTAAGCCTCCCTTTCTGGCATGTCCCGTGATGACATGAAAGGAGGACGTATAGTCCCGGTGGGTAACAGGAATTCCCGCATAGGCCGGAACTGCCACACCGGAAGTCACACCCGGCACAATCTCAAAGTCAATACCGGCATTTCTAAGCGTCTGAGCCTCCTCGCCGCCCCTGCCAAATACAAAGGGATCACCGCCTTTGAGCCGCAGCACGTGATTACCCAGCTCGGCCTCCCGAACGAGAATCTGGTTAATCTCTTCCTGAGGAACAAGATGATGGTCCGACCGCTTCCCCACATAGATGGTCCTGGTATCCGGCGGAATCAGGCTTAAAATCTCCGCACTGATCAAGGCATCATAGACGATTACATCCGCCTGCCGCATCAGATGAGCTGTCCGTACCGTGAGAAGTCCCGCATCCCCCGGTCCGGCCCCGGCAATCCATACTTTCCCCTTTTTTTCCTTTTTCATCTGCTAAAATCTCCCTTTTAAGCTTTTCGCCAGCCGTTTTGCCAGCACTTCTCCCTGGTGTGCCTCTCCCGAGATCGTGCCCGTCGTAAACTGCCCCGACTCCTCATGATAATAAAGCCCCCGGATCCGAACCTCTCTCCCGGCAATCTCAGCATACGCCGCCACCGGGGATGTGCATCCTCCATCCAGGTAACGGACAAATCCTCGCTCCGCTTTCGCCGCTATCCGGCTCTTATCATCATCCAACGCCTCAACCCCCGGAATCTTCTCCCCCTTTCGCCCCTGGACAGCCAGAATCCCCTGGCCTGCGGACGGGATCATCTCATCCACGGAAAAGATCCGGGAAGCGCAGCCTTCCATGCCAAGTCTCTTCAGTCCTGCAAGTGCCAGTATCGTGGCGTCATAGTCTTCGTGCTCCAACTTAAACAGCCGGGTCTGGACATTGCCCCGAATATTTTTAAACACACAGCGAGGATACAGCTTTGCCGCCTGCAAGGACCTTCTTCTGCTGGAGGAGCCGATCACGCCTCCCTGCTTTAAGCTGACTTTTCCCGCTTTCAGGATCAGAGCGTCCCTTGGATCCTCCCGTTTTGTATATGCTACTACCGGAAGATCTCTTGGAATCTCCATGGGCATATCTTTCAGGCTGTGGACCGCCAGATCGATCGTCCCATCCAGAAGCGCCCGGTCCAGTTCCTTTACGAAGAGACCTTTTCCTCCGATTTTTTCCAGACTCTTATGGAGAATTCGATCTCCTGTTGTTTTCATTGTTATGATCTCCACCGTCAGTCCCGGAGCTTTCTTCTCCAGAATTTCTTTTACAATTTCCGCCTGTCTTACCGCAAGCGCGCTTTCCCTGCTGCCGATCTTTATGTGTGTCTTCATATGTTTATCCTTCTTTTATCGCTCGTTATCTATCTTGTATAATAATGCATTCAGGATCGCCGCCGCAACCGTACTTCCTCCTTTTCTCCCTTTTGCTACAATATACGGAACCTTTGCGGCCATAATCCGTTCTTTTGCCTCAACGACATTGACAAACCCGACCGGGACGCCGATCACAAGGGCCGGGGAAATTTCTCCCTTTTGCATGAGTGTTTCAATGGCTATCAGCGCCGTCGGTGCGTTCCCCACGGAAAAGATCACTTGTTTTCCAGTCTCCTTTGCCATACGAGCCGCCTTTTCCATACTTGCATATGCCCTTGTAAGCCCTTGTTCCTTTGCCGTTTTCGCCACGTCTGGATCTGCCATGTAGCAGTGTACTTCCACTCCCAGTTTTTCCAGGGACGTCCGGTGAATCCCAGCCTTTGTCATATTGGTGTCCGTCACAATGACTGTATTTCCACCGTCTCGAAGCGCCTCAAGCGCACACTTCACCGCATCCGGTGAGAAGGTCATAGTATCTGCATATTCAAAATCCGCCGTTGTGTGGATCACCCGCTTGATGATGTCCTCCTGTCCTACGTCAAATCTTCTTCCCTTCAGCTCTTCCGTGATGATCTCAAAGCTCCTGCGCTCGATCTCTCCCGGCAGAACCTGTTCCAATTCCATACTCATCTTGTTATACTCCTTCTTCCAGAATCCGGTAGACCGCTCCTATATCGAGATTCTCCCGGATCACCTTTGCAAGCTTTGTATACTGTTCCTCTTTGTAAGCTCTAAGATCCAGAGGCCTGCACTCCCCCTGACGATATCCTTTCCGTTCCAATAAACGGCGGGTGATCATTCCAGAGACGTCACCCGAATCAAAGAATCCGTGAACATAAGTGCCGCACACCGAACCGTACGCACATCCTTCCAGACGGCAGCCTTCCTCCTGCAAGGTAGAAATCTTCGTAAATGCCTCTCCGCCCGTCAAAGTAGTCTCTCCCATATGGATTTCATACCCTTCCAGCGTACAGCCCTCAAGGTCCGCCCAGAATCCCTCTTTGCATGTGATCGTTCCCTCAGCCCTTGTCCTTCGCTTCCGTCCGGTAAACATCGTCCGTACCGGAAGTAAGCCAAGCCCTTCCATTGTTCGGGGAATACCGTCTCCTGCCTCCGATCCCGCAGGATCAACGAGGATGTCTCCCAGCATCTGGTATCCCCCGCAGATACCGATGACCGGAACTCCACGACCTGCCGCTCTTTGGATCTTTGCCGCCAGACCGCTTTCTTTCATCCATTTCAGGTCTTCCAGCGTATTTTTTGTCCCCGGCAGTACGATCAGATCCGGCTCTCCAAACTGGGAAAGACTCCGGACATAACGCACCGAGATGTCCTCGTAGCAGGAAAGGACGTTCAGATCGGTGAAATTGGAAATCCTCGGAAGATGGATGGCAGCAATGTCAACCCTTCCCTTCCCTTTTGTATTCTCAAGCCTCTCGCTTAAACTGTCCTCGTCATCCAGATCCAACGTTACATATGGGATCACACCCCGCACCTGTTTTCCGGTCCGTTCCTCCAATACCGAAAGTCCCGGCTTTAAGATCTCCACATCTCCCCGAAATTTATTGATGACAAATCCTTTGACCATCTCCCGCTCCTGTTCTTCCAGAAGCGCCAGGGTCCCGACAAGCTGTGCGAACACACCGCCCCGGTCAATGTCCCCCACCAGAAGAACCGGTGCCTTTACCATCTGCGCCAGTCCCATATTGACGATATCGTCCTGTTTCAGATTGATTTCCGCAGGACTTCCCGCTCCCTCGATTACCACAATATCGTGCCGGTCCGAGAGCGTCTCATAAGCTTTCAGAATATCCGGAATCAATGCTTTCTTATACCGGTAATACTCCCTGGCAGGCATCATGCCCCGGACTTTTCCATTCACAATCACCTGGGACCCCATATCGCTGGCAGGCTTTAACAGAATCGGATTCATCTCCACACACGGAGCAATCCCCGCCGCCTCTGCCTGCATGACCTGGGCGCGTCCCATTTCCAGACCATCCTCTGTAATAAAAGAATTCAGCGCCATGTTCTGAGATTTAAACGGTGCCACCCGGTACCCGTCTTCCTTGAAAATCCTGCAAAGACCTGCCGCCAGCACGCTCTTTCCGGCATTCGACATGGTTCCCTGTATCATAATCGGCTTTGCCATGTTCCCTCTCCTTTATATCGTTTCAGAATCCTGCGAAATGCCGCAAGCAGCCTCTCGTTGTCTTCTCTTCCTTTGACCGCGATGCGGTAATATCCTTTTCCAAGTCCTCGGTAATTACAGCAGTCCCTTATGAGAAATCCTTCCTGCTTCATCTCCTCGTACCAGTCGATCTCACTGTAAAATAAAATGTAATTGGCATCAGCCGGATAGTAACGAATCCCCAGTCGGCCGAATTCTTCCATGAGGTGTCTTCGCTCTTCCGCAATCAAAAGCCTTGTGGCCGCCGGAAGCAGGTCGTCTTTAAGCGCCGCCACTCCCGCCTCCTGTGCCGGGATGGACACCGGCCACGGCTGTCTTGCTTCTTTCATCCGATCTAACAATGCGGTATCCGAACAGACGCCATATCCGCTGCGGACTCCCGGAATGGAAAACATCTTTGTAAAGGCCCGCAGTAAAAAGAGCATCCGGTGATCTTTCACAAAAAACTCATGGTGAATCCAAGGGGAATCCTCTGTAAAATCGAAAAAGCACTCATCCAGTACAAGCCGGATCCCATTCTTCTCGCATCGTTCTATAATCTCCCGAAGCAATATCTCATCGATGCACTGTCCCGTCGGATTGTCCGGGGAACACAAAAACACCAGATCCAGATCTCCGGTCAGTTCCTCCAGATACCGGGACGTCAGTGTGAAATGATCCGCCTCCCGCTTTTTATGGAAACGAATCTTACAGCCGACTGTACGCAGCGCTTTCTCATATTCCGAAAAAGAGGGAGTACACAGAAGCGCCTGCTTTGGTTTTTCCGCAAGTACCAGCGTATAAATCAGATCCGCCGCCCCGTTTCCACAGACAATATAGTCAGGAGGAACCGACTCCCGTTTTGCCGCCGACTCCCGCAGTTTTCTGCAAAGAGGATCCGGATAGGCCGTCACTTTCAAAAGGCTTTCCTGCAATGCCTTCATAACCTTTTCTCCCGGCCCCAGAGGATTGATATTTGCAGAAAAATCAAACAATCCGTCGTTTGTATAGATATCGCCGCCATGCTCCTGCATGTCGTTCACCTCGCTTTCTTTTTGCCTTACCATAGGAACAACAACCTCGCCAGCCCAAAGAAGAGCAGGCCAAGCCATGACGTTCCCATCAAAAGGTGGCACGCCCTTTGAATATCCTCCCGTTCTACACTTCGTATGGCATCCCCAATGGACGGTTTCTCATACAGCTTCCCAAAATACCATGCATTTCCGGCAAGCCGTACCATCAGCGCTCCCGCACAGACAGCCTCGGTCTGAGCCGCATTCGGACTCTTGTGATTGTGTCGGTCCCGCCGGTAGATCCTCCAGGCATTTTGCAAACTATAATGCGCCTGGTCGCTCATTCCCAGAATTCCGGCCGCCCCCATCATCAGAATCGCGGAAATCCGTGCTGGTATCAGGTTGCACAGGTCGTCCATTCTGGCCGCTGTCCGCCCAAAGTCCAGATACCGGTCATTGCGGTATCCGATCATAGAGTCCATCGTGTTGACCGCCTTGTAGAAAAATCCCAGGCCCGCTCCCCCGATCATCAGATAAAAGAGAGGCGCAATCACGCCGTCCGACGTATTTTCCGCCACCGTCTCTACGGCAGCTTTCACCACTCCCTCTTCCGTCAGATGTCCGGTATCTCTACCGACGATCATGGAGACGGCCCTCCTGCCGTCGTCCAGAGTACCGTAAGTAAGGGCTTCTTGTACTTTCAAGCTCTCTGCTTTTAAGGAACGGGCTGCAAGAAGCTGCCAGCACCAGAATGTCTCAAGCATCCAGGCGCAAACCGGATGGATGCGGGACGCCACAAACAAAAGCAGGCACGGAACAGTCGTGGAAATCCCCACCGTCAGAACCCAGAGCATCGTTCCTCTTCTTCTGAGCGTCCGGGCAGAGCCGCCCTCCCGATACAGTTTTTTCTCGAGCCAGGAGATCAGATAGCCAATCATCCGGATCGGATGATAGATCCACGCCGGATCTCCCAAAAGCTGATCCAAAAGAAATCCTGCCGTACAGGCCGTTAAAATACACATAGCTGTTCTTCCACCTTACACTCTTTCTTCCCTGTTTTCCACAAGTCTTCCTCGATACGGACCCGATATCCACATCCGTTTCCACAATTCCACTCGTAATATTCTTGTTTCGGGATGCCGCATGAGGAGAGAATCGCCATCAGCGTCCCTCCATGAGCAATCATTGCCGCCCGCCGGATTTCTCCTGCCATCAGATCTTCCACCGCTCTTTGAAAGGCCTCCTTTGTCCGCGCGGTAAAAGAAGCCATGGATTCCCCGCCGGGAAACGGGAGGATGCCGCCGGAATCGATCCACGCCTGGTAGTCCTGATCCCCGGTCAGTTCCCTGTAATTCTTTCCCTCAAAGGCTCCGAAATCACACTCCCGGAATCCCTCGATAAGAACCGGATCCAATCTCGGGTAAAGAAGTCCTGCCGTTTCCCGGCATCGTAAGAGCGGACTTGCCAGAACAATCTCAACTTCCGGCACACCGGAAACACTGCTCACCGGAAGGATCGGCTCATCTGTTGTTCCAATATAGCGTTTTTCCAGGTTCCCGGCTGTCGCAAAATGCCGGAACATCAGTATCTCCATCTGTTTTTTCCCTTTCGTTTCATGTGTCCTATTTGTTTCCGGTTCCCATCTAACATGCCGGGAACCAGTATACCGCTGTCAGCACCGTAAGAGCCGCCAGCTCAAAGACCTGGAGAAAATAGCCTGCCAGATCCCCTGTAATTCCTCCGAATTCTCTGTCAGCCATCCACAGATACCAACCAAAAACGACCGCCAAAGTCAGGGTAAGCAACGCAAATATCAGCACACCCGACGTCAAACATAAGACACCCGCACACCCGACAAAATAGCATACGGTGGAAACGCATACTGCCCGTTCCCTGGCGGATTTGTGAAAAGCCGCCGCCAGTCCGTCCTTTTTTGCTCCTTTGCAAAGCGTCACCGAAAGACCGCTTAGTGTCCTGGAAAGGACAAAGGCGCAGGCCATCCCCGGAAGCACGGCCCGATCTGCCACAGACCAGACAGCCACGCTCCACAAAAGATAGACGCCAAGACCGATCAAGGCAAACGCCCCGGTGTGCGGGTCTTTCAAGATGGCAAGCTTTTTCTCCGGCTCTTGGTAGGAACGTCTGGCATCCGTCGTATCCAGGAAGCCATCCATATGGATCCCCCCTGTCACAAGAAGAGGCAGAATCGTAAGGACGATAGCCACGAATATAGCCGGAAGTCTGTTCCTGTCCCGCAAACCATACAGAACCATGCCCATCCCCCACAAAAGCACGCCCTCTGCCACTCCCACCAGTGGGAAGAAGCAGAATGTGTACTGCATCGCCTCATTTGTCCAGCGCACTTTCGGGACCGGGATTTTAGAATACATGGAAAACGCGATCCCTAAAGAATGAATCCATCTCATGTCGTAAACTCCTCATACTGTGCAATCTGAATATCGTCAAAAGAGCTCATCTCCTCATAGACGGCCATCGCCATATCAAGAAGCGGAAAGAGCGCGCAGGCGCCCGTTCCTTCCCCAAGGGCCATCTCAACACGCAGCGGCGCTTCCATGCCAAGCTCCTTAAGAATCCTTGCGTGAGCGGGTTCCTTGGAGCAGTGAGAAGCAAATAGATAGTTCCGTACTGCCGGATGAATCCTCGCCGCCGCAAGAGCCGCCACCGAAGAAATAAAGCCGTCCAGTACTGCCGGGATCTGATATTTGGCGCATCCTAAGAACACGCCGGCAAGTCCCGCCAGGTCAAGTCCTCCTACCTTGGAAAGAACGTCCACCACATCGGACGGATCCGGCCGCCACTTATCAAGTCCTTCTCGGATCACGGCTTTTTTCCGGGTGAGTCCCTTGTCCGATAGTCCTGCTCCCCTCCCGGTCATTACTTCTACCGGTTCCCCGGTAAGCGAACAGGCTACGGCACTGCTGGTAGTCGTATTCCCAATCCCCATCTCTCCGGTAGCCAGGATTTCATATCCCTCTTGTTTTCGTTCCTTTACGATCTGCATCCCGATATGGATGGCCTGGATCGTCTCCTTTCTTGTCATGGCCGGCTCCCGCAGAAAATTGTTCGTGCCGCAGGAGATCTTATACGGAGTACGGGTCAGACCCTTCACATCCGTCCTGATTCCGATATCATAGGGCAGAACGTCCGCCCCTGCCGCTTTTGCCATCTTACAGACGCTCGTCTGTCCGGAAAGGAAATTCCCCGCTACGACGGCCGTCACCTCGTCTCCTGTCTGGGAAACTCCTTCTTTCACAATCCCATTGTCAGCACAGAGAACCACAATTCCTTTTTTGTCAATCAACGGGTGAATGGTCCCCTGGATCGCGGCGATTCTTGCAATGGTCTCTTCGAGTTTCCCCATCCCATGCAAAGGCTTGGCAAGCTGGTTCCACCTGGCAAGCGCTGCCTGTCTTACCTTCTCATCCGGCAAAGTGATGTCCTTGATTGCATCGTTCCAGTTTTCTTTTTGCATATCACGTTTTTCTCCTTTCCAGACAAGCTTTCACAAACCGCTTTGCAAAGTCCGGGCAGGAATCATAACTGATATGAGGAAACCCGGCAAAAACCGCTTCCTTTTGCTCCACACAGTCCCAGTTTCGCTTTCCGTCGGGCTTCACCGCACGGCAACGGCTTCCATTCTCTGTACAGTCCCAGTAATGAAATTCATGTCCCCGGATCGTCTCCCCTTGTCTCAGATACACAAGATCCGATTTTGCTTCCAACGTCACATAGCCGAATCTTCCCAGGCTCTCTGTCCGGTAGCCTCTCCCCTCCAGAAATCCAGTCATAGGGTAGAAGTTTCCGTCCTCTGCTTCCAGCTCCTCTTTCAGATAGAGAAACCCGCCGCACTCGGCAAGACATGGCATCCCAGCCGCCAGACTCTTGAAAATATCCTGACGGATCCCTTTGTTTTTTGCCAACTCTTCTGCGTAGAGCTCCGGATATCCTCCTGACAGCAAGATCCCTTCCGTCCCGTCCGGAAGAGCCATGTCGTGAATCGGAGAAAAATACAGGATCTCACACCCAAGTTCCCGCAGAAGTTCCAGATTGTCCTTATAATAGAAGCAAAAGGCCTCGTCCTTTGCCGCCGCGATCCGTACTGGCGGGTGGACGGTTCCGGCAGACTTCCCTGTTTCCATAAGAAGGTCTTCTCTGTCTCCTGCATCTGTCCCCTCTTTTGCTATCCTATACAGCAATTCCAGATCCAGTGTCTGCTCTGCCTGATCTGCCAGAAGATCCAGCTTCTTTTCCAAAGATTCTACTTCCCCCGGAAGCAAAAGTCCCAGATGCCGCCCCGGAAGAGCGGCCTTTGGAAGAATCGGGAAATACCCTGCCAGCCGGACGTCATATCCTTCTTCTGCAAGCCATGCTTCTGCCACCGGGGCAAGCTGCCCATATGTCCGCCCGGTCATCCCATTGAAGACCACCGCCCGGACCTGCCTGGTTCTCTCGTAATCCAGATACCCCTTCAAAAGGGGCAGTACCGAATGTCCCATTCCCCGGCAAGGAAGGACAAGGACGACGGGAAGATTAAGAGCCGCCGCAATCTCGCTGGTACTCCCTTCCGGATCCGAGCAACGCAGCCCGTCATAGTATCCCATGACGCCCTCTGCCACTACCAGATCTTTCCCTTCTCCATGCTTCTGAAACAGCCGTCGCTGTACCTTGGGTGTATGAAAAAAGAGATCCAGATTTTCTGACGGAATTCCCAGAATCCTCTCATGGAAGAGAGGGTCAATGTAATCCGGCCCGCATTTGCAGGCGGCAAGGGAAAGCCCTCTTTTCTGAAAGGCCCGCAGGAGCGCGCAGACTACGCTCGTCTTGCCGCAGCCGCTTGCGGTCCCGGCAATCAGAATCCGACCCGTTGTATTATTCATCGCTGTCCTCTCCTCCCCCTTGCAGCACGGCCATCCAGACCGGATTTTGCCCCATCATCATATGATAATCTCCTAACTTTCTGCTGTGCGCCGTCTGTATCTGTATCACATCCGTCTCCTTCCACCGCTCCTCTTGAAGAAGTCCTGCCATCTCCTGAATCGTCTCCAGGCTGACCGCTGTCACGACAATCCGCACTTTCGGAGATTTCGAAAGGCAGACGTCTATCATCTCCCGCAGTCTGCCGCCGCTTCCGCCGATAAACACGTGGGTCGGAGCCGGAAGATCGTGAAGCGCCTCCGGTGCGTCACCCTCCACTACGGTCACATTGTCCGTTCTCCACCGTCTCTTATTTTCCTGAACAAGCCGGACGCCCTCCGGATTACGCTCGATCGCATAAACCCGTATTCCTCCGCCTTGCATGGCAGTCTCTACTGCCACACTGCCGGTTCCGGCCCCAATGTCATAGACGACAGAATCTTCCTGAAGCCGAAGTGCCGCAATGGCCATGGTCCGGACGGAAGACTTCGTCATCGGCACGCTTCCACGAATCAATTCCCCGTCCTCCAGATGACGGCCCACCCTGGCGTCATAGTCTGGATGATGTACCCATAAAACTGTCAGTCCTGAAAGCATCTCCGGTGTCATGTCCCGAACCGCTCCGCTGTAAAATACCTCGTCCTCATAGGAAAGATTCCGTCCTGCAGCCGCTTTTAGATCGTCGAGCCCATACCATGCCATCTTTTCCAAAAAAATTTCCGCTGTCATCATTCCTCCCAGCAGAATAAACGTGTGCTCATGTGTGGAGATCGCATGAATCACATTCTGGTCTGTCCCGTGAAGGCTTACAAAAGCGGCCCTGTCCCATGGAACCTGACAACGTGCCGCCATAGCAATCACGGAAGCAATGCCAGGACAGATCCTCACCCTCCAGCCTGCCCGACAAAGCTCTTCTGTCATCTTTTCTGCTCCACTGTAACATCCCGGATCTCCGGAGAATAGAAGAGAAACCTTCCCGTCCGGTACTGTCTCCAAAATATGTAAGACCTCCTCCGGCCGGTATTTCTCATAGCAGAGTACATTCTCTTTCTGATACTTCTTCGTACTTTTCAGCATCCGCTTGGCCCCGATGAGAACAGTACTCTCCCCGATCAACTGCTTTGCCTCCTGAGTAAGACTGCGATCCCCATCTGTTCCGATTCCGATCAGATTAATCGTTCGTTCCATAGTGATATCCCCTCGGTGTCACCATCGCCTCCCCGATCCGTCTGGTCCGGGACGTGCCGATAAACACTGTTGTAAACATATCCGTTGTTGTGTCCTTTAACTGTGCAAGAGTCATCAGATGCTGTTCTTCTCCTTCCCTTGCGATCTGACGCACATAGCCGCATACCGTATCCGGGCTTCGATATTCCAGCATAATATCACATGCACGGCGCAGATAATCCGCACGCTTTCTGCTGGATGGATTGTAAATACAGACGGCAAAGTCTCCTTTTGCCGCATCCCGGAGACGCTCTTCAATCTGCTCCCATGGCGTCAACAGGTCGCTTAACGAAATCACCGCAAAATCGTGAATCAGCGGCGCGCCCAGCCGCGCGGCTCCCGCAGTAGCCGCAGTAATCCCCGGAATCACCGTGATCTTCACCCCGCCAAGCCCCATATGCTCATGCATTTCGTACATGAGTCCTGCCATCCCGTACACCCCTGCGTCACCGCTGCAGATCATAGCCGTCACTTGTCCGGCCTCGGCCTCCCGAAGGGCCATTTCACAGCGCTTTACCTCCCAAGTCATAGGCGTGGTAAGAAAACGCTTTCCGGGAAAATGCTCTTTCACAAGATCCACATAAACCGTGTAGCCTATAATCACATCGCACTCCTTTAATGCCTTCACGGCACGAATCGTCATCTCCTCATAGGCTCCCGGCCCGATCCCAATGACATAGACTTTCTGTTCCATCTTATTTCCCCTCTTTCCCGGATCCATTCCGAAACATCGTATCAAATTCCGGCGCATAAAGCCTCGACCGCTCATACCCGCTGTCTTTTCCTGTGTCCAGCACCCGTCCGACGACGATCAGCGCCGTCCGGGCGACTCCCTTCTCCCTGGCCGTCGCCGCCAGTGTGCCCACGGTGCATCGGTAAACCGCCTCTTCCGGCCAGCTTGCCTTATAGACAATGGCCGCCGGGGTGTCCTCTTTGTAACCACCCGCAATCAGTTCCCCGGAAAGTTCCTCCAAAAGCCCGGTGCTTAAAAACAGTACCATCGTCGCCTGGTGGGCGGCAAAGCTTCGGATCGATTCTTTTTCCGGAACCTTTGTTCTGCCCTCCATACGGGTTATAATGACCGACTGGGATACTTCCGGCAAAGTGTACTCCAGATTCAATGCGGCAGCAGCACCGCAAAAAGAACTGACACCCGGACAGACGTCATAAGCGATTCCCATCCGATCCAGCGCATCCATCTGCTCCCGAATTGCTCCATAGATACTCGGGTCTCCGGTATGAAGCCGGACTGTCATCTCTCCCCGACGTTCTGCATCCCGGATCACTTCCAGCACCTCCTCCAGCGTCATATAGGCACTGTCATAAACCGCGCAATCCGTTCTGCATCCCTTCAAAAGCTCCGGATTTACAAGGGACCCGGCATAAATCACCACGTCCGCTTCTCTTAGAAGCCGATCTCCCCGAACCGTAATCAGGTCGCTTGCTCCCGGCCCTGCCCCTACAAAATGTACCATCAGGATCCCTCCTTTATCACAATCAAAGAATAATAACTGGAATGGTCCGGAACATCGTCTGGATTCTCATAGATCCGTTCCCCCTCCATTCCGCAGTTTTCCACCATCGCAAACCACTCCCCACTTTCCCGGAGCATATCCTTGATCACCGGCATCTTTTTTCCTGCCTTCATCAGGATCTTTGTCCCCGGAAGCGTCAGTCCCTCTTCGATTCCGTACGAGGCCGGCAAAATGTGAATCTCCTCCCGGTTCTCAGCAAGTCCCCGGTTCAAAGCCGCTGCCGCCGCACAGAAAGACGGTACCCCCGGAATGATCCTCGCCTCATATCCGTCCCGCAGCACCCGCCTGTGAATATACAGATAGGTGGAGTAAACGCTTGGATCGCCAATCGTCAGAAAGGCGATCTGCTTCCCTTGATTAAGATAGGCTTCCACCTGCTTCGCTCCTTCATCATGGATCTTCTTTAGCGCTTCTTTTTCTTTTCTCATCGGCATCGGAAGTCCAAGCACCGGTTTTTCCCGGATCTTCGGCACTTCTTCCCGCACAATCTGATACGCCTTGCACCGTTTCAGATGGATAGACTCTTCCTCCAAAAGACACGGCCTACGAAAGTCTTCCGCCGATACCGGTACCACAATCAAGTCGCTTGCCTGTATGATTCGCACTGCCTTTAATGTCAAAAGTCCGGATTCCCCCGGTCCAACGCCTGTCCCATATAAGATTCCGCTCATCGCCATCCTCCTTTTTCCTTTGTCTGTATCTCCCCAATCAGTTCTTCCACAGGTCCGGTCTGCCCCAGAAGGCCCCGCTCCCTTGAGAACATCACAAGCCCGGTCTCAATCTGTCCTCTTGTCCTCTGTCCCAGATTCCAGGTAATCCGCTCCATCATCCGCTCCAAAATGGACTCTCTCATTCCGATTCTCTCCAATATGCTAAGCATTTCATCCGTCGTGACACTCTCCCGAAACTCCGGCACGAGGGAAAGCAGGTCTAACGCTCCCTCCGGATCCCTCTTCCCTCTCTCCCAGGCAAGCTCCGCCAGCACGGAGAGAAAAATTTCCACTCTCCCATCCGCAATCCGTGAGTGGGTATTCCAGATCCCAGCCGCAAGCTTGACGAATTTTCCGATATGCCCTACTAAAAGCACCTTCTGAAAGCCCAGTACAACCGCCATATCAAGGGCATCACCCACATAATTGCTACATTTGACCGCATACTCCGGGCGGATGCCAAGTTTTTCTTCCAGGAACTCACTCCCGTAGTTCCCAGGCACGAGACAGAGCACCGTTGCCCCATCCTCTTTTCGCATGTTCATCTCCAGCTCAATCGTTCGTGTCAGCGCCTGTTCGCTCATCGGCTCCACCAGCCCCGTAGTGCCAAGAATCGAGAGCCCGTCCACGATCCCAAGTCTTGGATTCATTGTCTTTTTGGCAGTTTCTCTGCCCTCAGGTATGGAGATTGTCACCGTAAGCGTCCCAAAGAATCCCTGTTCCTCTGCCATCTCCTTCACCGCTTCTGCAATCATCATCCGCGGCGTCCGATTGATCGCGTATTCACCTACAGGCTGTTCCAGCCCCGGCTTTGTCACCCGGCCGACGCCCTCTCCTCCTTTCAGGCGAACCTGCACTTCCCGCAGCTTTGCATGGCTCTTAGTCTCTTTTCGCACTTCAGCGCAGACGAGAATCCCATGGGTAACATCCGGGTCATCTCCGGCGTCTTTACGAACCGCACAAAAAACCACGTCCTTTTCCCGCCTGATCTCTTCCACTTCAAGAAACAGCGTTACTTTCGCCGGTACCGTCAGCTTCACCTCCCGGATCTCCTCGCCGGAAAGCACCATCCAGGCCGCTGCCTTTGCCGCTGCCGCCGCGCATGTTCCTGTGGTGTATCCTTTTCTCAGCTTTTTTTGTCCCTTGATAACTGTATCTTCGCATTTCATCTGACCGACTCACCGGATCCTTCCTTTGCTTCTCTTGCATGACGGACAAACATCTGCCGGATCCCGGGAATTTCTCCGAGCCCCTTGATTACCGGACGTACCTCGTATCCACGGGCAGTCAGAATGGATTTCCAAGAGTCCTCGTCCTCTCCTGCCATATCGTTTCTGGCATGATCTCCTGCTACGACCATAAATGGCATGAGAAGTACACGCTTTGTCTGCTGCTCTTTCAACTTTTTGAGCACCTCATCCATCTCCGGAAATCCTTCCACTGTACCGACGATCACATTTTTATAGCCCTTTGCCCAGAATGTGTAGTCAAGCGCCGGGTAAGCCGCATTGGTATGATGCTCCGTCCCATGCCCCATAAGTACAAGGGATTCCCCGTCGCCCGGTCTGACGTCTTCTATAATCAGTCCCGCCGCTTCCTCATAGTCCTTTGTCGCTTCCAAAAGCGGAGCCCCGATCCGCACCTGCGAGAACCGCTCTTGATATGGCGCAAGCTGACTTCTCATCTTTTCGTATTCCAGCCCGTGAATGATGTGGGTCGGCTGAACCAGCACCTCCCGGACGCCGTCCCGGTACATCTGCTCCATGGCCTCCTCCACCCGGAAAATCACAAGCTTATGGTCCAACTTTAATTTTTCGATGACCATGCCGCTTGTAAACGCCCGGTAGAGCGTCCGGTCCGGAAATGCTTCCGCAAGCTCCCTTTCGATGGCTCCGATTGTTTTTTCCAGTGTATCCAGGTGGCTTGTCCCAAAGCTCACCGTCAAAATCGCTTTTTTCATATTGTCCTCCCGAGCGGATCTGACTCTGACGAATGACATGAAAAACGGATATGAAAAAACAGGCAGCTTTCTTTCTGCCCACTCTTCCATATCCGTCTTTTATTTTTCCCTTTGATGGCTCCATGTTGTCTCGTACTTGTCATAATCCCGTAACCTTTCCGACACATTTAAAAGCAGGTATTCTGACTTAAGGATCTTTGCCTTTCTCCCCCTTCCCATGCATCCGCACAGTGGGCTTACCAGAGAACGCTCCCCTCATACAGCAACGGGTATTGTTCCGGATTCTCACCGGATTCCCTTTTACTCCTTTTCCAAGGTACTTTTAAATGATTGTTTGATTCCAGTCCATAATACCATCGCCCAAACATGCTGTCAACCGCCCGGTCAAGGGGACGGCCGACAGCAGTGTCTCCGTTTCCAGGACGGGAAAGAGGCAGTATCATCCTATGACGACATAGGCCCTGCTCTCCCCTGCCTTTTCTTTCTCCACGAGGATTTTCTTATCAATGCGGTCTTTCAACTCCGCCACATGAGAGATGATACCTACCAGTTTGTTGCCCTCGCTGATAGACGCAAGAGCCCGGACCGCCTTCTCAAGCGCCTCGTCATCCAGAGTTCCGAACCCCTCGTCCACAAACATCGCTTCCATACGGATGCCTCCGGACATGGCCTGAATCTCATCGGAAAGTCCGAGCGCCAGAGATAAAGATGCCTGGAAAGACTCCCCTCCCGACAGGGTATGGATGCTTCGTTTTGTCCCGTTATAGTGATCAATGACGTCCATCTCAAGCCCGCTCTGACTGCGGCGATTGTCTGCCGTCTGCCTGCGGACAAGCTCATACTGCCCGTCGGTCATAACGAGAAGTCTTCGATTCGCCCGGACAAGAATCCGGTCAAAGTACGCCATCTGCACATACGTCTCCAGCATGACCTTTTCCTTTCCACCGAGTGTCCCATTGACCGTATCGGAAAGAGAGCCCGCAATCCGGTATTGCCGCTCGGCTTCTTCCTGCTGCCGGATCGCCTCCCTCATGTTCCTATATGCCGTCTGATCCGCACTCAAGGCTGGGATCAGCCGCTCCTTTTTCATCATCAGATTCTGCTTCTGCTGCATGGATGCCTGTCTGTTCCTCGTAAGCTCCTCTTTTTCCAACCGCAGGCTTTCCTCTGACGCCTCCCTTTTCTTCTGCTGCCCCGTCCAGATCCGAATAGACGCTTCGCAGGCGGAAATGGCATTTTCCACACTCTGGCACGCTGCCTTTGCCTCCTCAAGCGCCGTCTCTTTCTCCTGCTTTTCTTTCTCCATCCTGACGATGACTTCTTTTGCTTCCCGGAAGGAGCCATAAGTAAGAGTCGCCTGGATCTCCCGGAGACGCTTTTCTTCCGCCTCAAGCCCTGCTCCAAGGGTAGCCGCCTGACGCTCCAGTCCAAGAATCCTCTGTGCACGCTCCTGAGCCTGGTCTTCCAGCTCTTTTCTTCGCTTCTCCAGTCTCTGCTTCTGCTCCTTTTTCACTTGGAGCTCGTTCTCACGGCGCAACAGTTCCTTTTGCTTTTCTTCTAAGAGACACCCTTCCTCTTTCATCCGATGGTAGGCTTCCCCCAAGGATTCCGGCTCCTCCCCCGGCCAGAGAATCGCTGCCTTTTCTTTCAGACTTGCGGCCGCCGCCTGGGCTCTTCCCTGGATCTCGCCCGCCCTCCGGCTCTTTACTTTCTCTTCTTCCTGCACCATGGCAAGCGCTTTCTCTTTCTCTTTCAACGCCTGTTCATCCGGGATCTCATCCGGCTTTTTTGCTTTCTCCGGGTGGTGCAGGGAACCACATACCGGACATGGCTTTCCTTCCTTTAGCGTCTCCGCCAGGATACCTGCCTGCCCGTCCAGAAAAGCCCGTTGCAAGGCCGTGTACTCCTCCTGCATGGCAAGACTTTTCTCACGGATCTTCCTATACTCTGCCTGGGCGTCTTTCTGCTGCTTTTCTGCTTCCTGATACTGTCTTAAGCTTTGTAAAAACGCACGCAGATTTTCATGCCGGTTTTCTGTCTCCTGCCGCTGCCTTAACAGCGATGCTCTTGCCTCTTCCTGATCCGGAATCGCAAGAATCTCCTCCCGGCACTGTTCCAGTTCCTTTCGTTCCTGCTCCTGTGCCTTTCTGGCCTCTTCCAGATAGGAAAGAAGCTTTTCCTCTTTCTGCTTATCCTGGCTCCACTTTGCCCGCCTGTTCTCCGCTTCCTGATAGCCGGCAAGCTGCATAGATTCTCTGGTGATCCGCTCCTGAAGCTTTTCATTACCCGCACACTGTTCCTTTGCTCTTTCCCGTCTTTCCACACACTTGCCCTGCTCCTGCTTTAATCTTTCGAGCTTCTCCTGCTGCGTTTTTTCCTCCTGCTTAGCGCCAAGCTCCTGCTCCGTCTCCCGCACCCGGTCACTATACTGCTGTACATCCTCTTCTGCCTTTTGGATCTGCGCGTCCAGCCTCTTCGTTTCTTCTTCCAGTGTTCCGATGAGATTGGAAAGCATTTCCAGCCACTCTCCCTTATCCGGGCGTTTCCGGCTTTCTTCCCATGCTGCCCAAAGTTCCTCTTCTCCCTTCGGAACGGTCACGCCGTCTGCATATTGCTGTATACTCTGTTCCAGCGTCTCATACGATTTTCGAAATCCTGCGGCTTTCTCCTTCATCTTTTCCTGAAATACCTGGTATGGAGCCGTATGAAACAGCATCCGGAAAATCCGACTTTTCTCCTCCGTCTGGGAAAAGAGCATCTTCTGAAATTCTCCCTGCGCCAGCATGGCAATCTGGGTGAACTGCTCCCTTTTTAGTCCCAGGATCTCTTCGCATGTTTCCGTCACATTCCGTGATCCTGTGACCACCTTACCATCCGGCAAAATGAGCTCAGCGTCCGCTTTCTGGGTGATCCACCCTTCACCCCGGCGCTTAGGTCTTTGATATTCCGGATTCCGGCGGACCCTGTAACTTAGATTCCCCACGGAGAAGGTAAGTTCCACATAGGTTTCCTCCCCGTCCTTCGCGTACTTACTCTGCATCATGTCCGCCTTCCGGTGGCAGCCGCTTGGCTCCCCGTAAAGCGCAAATGTAATCGCGTCAAAAATCGTCGTCTTCCCCGCGCCGGTGTCCCCGGATATCACATAGAGTCCCTGCTTTCCCAGCCTGGAAAACGGGATCTCCTGCCGGGTGGCATACGGCCCAAACGCGGACAAAATCAGCTTTTCCGGTCTCATCATTCACCCTCCCATACTTCTTCCATGATCTCTTTTGTCAGCTTCTTCTGCTCTTCGGAAAGCTCAGTTCCGTTTACAAGCAGGTAGAAATCTTCCACCACTTCTTCCGGCCGTTTCCTTTCCACCGCCTCAATCTCATCATACCGTGACTCGGTACGGATTCTCGCATTGTCATAACTTAACTTCATCAAGTTCGGATAAATCATTCTCAACTTTCCCAGAGCGTCCATTACGTCCTCCTCATCTGTGAGAATGATATGGAAATAGGAGTTTACATCCTGTGTCTCATAGAATGGACGGCTCGTAAGCTGTAAGTAGGTCCCCTTTAATTCCTTCATATCCCGCAATGGCCGGAGCTCCGCCGTGTGGATCTCCACGTCGCCTTTTTCCCGCATCTCTACGATAGTCACGGATTTCCGGTCATGGACCTCAGAGAAGGAATACTTCAGCGGCGTTCCGCAGTAGCGGATCGTCTCTCTCCCTACAGACTGCGGCCTGTGGAGATGCCCCAGCGCCACATAATCAAATCTCTCCAGAACGGAGACATCCACCTGGTCGAGTCCCCCGATGGAAATCTCCTCCGACTCGCACTGGACCGCCCCCGCCACAAACTGATGGGCAACCAGAATGTTGCGGACGTCCGGATCAATCTCCATTCCTTCCAGCACTGCCCGTACCGCATCCGTATAGGTACTGATCTCTTTTTCCGAGTATACCATGCGGACCTCGGCAGGCTTTAAAAACGGCATCAGCCAGATATTTAACTCCCCATATTCATCCTTCCAGCGGATCTTTTTGCAGAGCTCTTCACCCGCCATATACACGCCGCTTTTTTCAAAGAGCGCCGCCCCAAAAGCAAGGCGTTCCCTGGAATCATGGTTTCCGCTTATGAAAAAGACCGGAACATTCCGGTCCGCAAACTGATCCAGCAGGTCGTCCAGAATCCTCACCGCACCGGATGGGGGAACCGGTCTGTCATACACATCGCCCGCAATCAAAACTCCCTGCACTTCTTCTTCCTTCGCGATTCTGAGGATCTCATCCAGGATGTAGGCCTGATCATCCAGCATGGAATACTCATTGACCCGTTTCCCCAGGTGGAGATCCGAAATATGCATCAGTCTCATTTCCTTTGCCCTCCTCTAATACTCAATCCCTTCCCTTGCCGGAATCCCTTGTTCAAATGGATGGCGTACCGCCTTGATCTCGGAAATGTAGTCCGCCATCTCAAGGACACGCCCGTCCGGATCCCGTCCGGTCAAAATGATTTCCGGCCGCTCTCCTTCCTTTCCAAGAAACGAAAGCACCCGCTCATTTGGAATCAGCCCATAGCGGAATGTGGAGGTGAATTCATCCATTACGAGCACGTCAAACTCCCCTGCCTGTTCCTCGATGCTCTCCCAGACCCTTGTGTATGCTCTTTTCAGCTCTTCTTTCTGATCCTTTGTCATCGTCCAGTAAAATCCGGGCACTTTCGGCATCCGAAGCTGACATATGGAGGAAATCTGTTCCAAAACGGCAATTTCTCCGGAGTCATCGTTTTTCAAAAAGCGGACAAACAGGATCTTCTTCCCCCGCCCTGCTGCCCGGATCATCAATCCTAACGCCGCGCTTGTCTTTCCTTTCCCATCCCCGCAGTATACGTGAATCATTCCTCTTTGTCCCATAACCACTTTCCTTTCTCTAACCACAGTCTCTTCTCCCGTTTCCAGAAATATGGAATTCCGAACACAGACTCAATCACAATATCCGAACAGCCGGCAAGATACCGGTCTACCTGACCAGCCACTTTCAAATAATCATTCATCTCTACACTATATGTTCCGTTTCGGAACATTTCATTGCTTACAACAACCAGGTGCTCCGCATGCTCTCTCAAGTGTCCGATGCCCCGGATGATCGTCTCTTTCGTCTCTTTCGGATCCCGCATGGCAAAATTCTCACCACCATACAGCTCGTTGGCAATCAGATTTGACATACATTCCAGAAGAATCAGCCGCTCCTTCTCCTTAAATGTCAGTCTTTCAAGCCCGAATGGTCGTTCTACCGTCTCAAAATACATTCCGGCCCGCTGCCTTTGGTGGCGTTCCATCCGTTTTCTGCTCTCCTCATCACAGACAATCATCGTAGCTATATAGAGCTTTCGTCCGCCGCAAAGCGCCTGGGAAATCTCCTCCGCCATCCTGGATTTTCCACTTCCGCTGCCCCCGGTTACTGTAACGACCATTGACGAACCCTCTCAATGACTTCCTCAAAGCTTTCGCCCTCTTCCTCCGGCCGCTCTACCACCACAAGGGTCGTGCCTGTCTTCACCGCCGCTCTTACTTTCTCCTCAAACCCTCCGGCATTTCCGGATTCTTTCGTAATCAAAAAGTCCGCCTGTACATGATGAAGCAGTGCTGTATTCATCTCCTCGGAATAGGGACCCTGCATGGCAATGAGATGATCTCCCTCAAATCCAAGCTTCACGCTCTCCTCCACAGCTTCCTTAGTCGACAGGACTCTCGCGTAACAACGGTCTTGATAGTCCCGGATCTTTGTGTACGTTGAAAGCTCCTTGCTTCCCGTTGTAATCAGGATCTTGCCCTCCGTCTTATCAAGGAACCGTACTCCCTCCTCCACGGAAGAAACGTAGCAGATTCCCTCATCTTTCTCCGATGGATTTCGTAAAAGCCTCAGATAAGAGATTCCTGCTTCCCGGCAGGCTGTCCGGATATTTTTTGTCACTTCCCGGGCAAACGGGTGGGTCGCGTCCACTACGAGATCAATCGCCTGCTTCTCCATATAGCGCTTCATCTCAACCTCTTTCATCCGGCCCGCAATAATATTAAGGTTCCCTGCCTGCACTTCCCCGTGCTTTGTACTCACGGTCCGCTCTTTTTCCGGCTCCTTTAACAGGCACTCTTTTCCATACTCTGTCGCCACACTGACAAACACCTCCACCTGGAAATGCTTGATCTTTTCCATCAATTCTCTGCCCTCGGTCGTTCCCGCAAAGATTAAAATATGTTTCATCAGTCTTCCCCCTTTCCGCTGCCGTCCCGGCCGCCGCCTTTTTTCCCCGGTCTTACATCCCATGTAAGCCGCGCTTCCATCTGCACGACCGCCAGTGTCATATCCTCAAAAGTTTCTTTTCTATGGATCAGGCTGCCGCCACCCCCTGCAAGAAGGGCCGCCCTCTCGCAGACGTTATCCGTGCCTGTTGTTTTCTTTACAAAATCAGAAGCAGATACCTCTCCTTCTACCATATTCAGTTCTTCGGCCGTGTAAGTCAGAAACGGAAGTCCATGTTTCTTTACAAAGGCAAGGATTCCTTCCTCATCTGCCTTTCTGTCAATACTTGCAAGTGCAAAGATCTGTGAAATCCGCCATCCGTAAATTCTAAAAACCTGACAGATAACCTCCTCGATCTTTTCCTTTCCGACTCCTCTTCTGCATCCGATCCCAACACTGCAGATCCTTGGATACAGATATAAGATATGGTCTCTCTTTTCTTCCGGCTCCCTTGTCAGAACCGCAATACCAGGACTCTTCTGTCCGGTTCCCTCTAAAAGCTGCTGATAGCTTGTCTTGATGTCCAGTTCCTCCGGCGCTTCCCCGTCCACCGGAAGATCCGAATAAAAGCCTACAGTCTCTCCCTGTAAGATCCGGGCGGAAATCTCTTTTGCAAGTACTCTGCCGGTAAGCTTGATCCTGTTTGCCCTGGCAAAGAGATCTACCGCAAACTTTCCTTTCCGGTCTGTCGCCGTCGTCACAACAAGCCTTGCGCCGCTGCATTTGGCAATCCTGCCGCCAAGCTCCATGCCCCCTCCCAGATGGCCGGAAAGCAGCGGGATCAAAAAACATCCGTCCTCATCCATCACAAGAACCGGCGAGTCGGTAAGCTTATCCTTTACAAATGGGGCGATGCTACGTACCGCAATGCCTGCGGCTCCGATAAAGAGATAGGCGTCTTTTCCCCATCCATCCCGAACCCAGTCCCGGATTTTTTCAACTTTCAGGAGGGCTTCTCCTCCCGGCGCCGTCCCCGCACGGTATCCGGCCCAGGGAAGGCCCTCACCTGCAATGAGGGATTTCAGTCTCTCATTTTCGGCGTGTCCTGCCTTAGTGAAACTGATCACCCGGACAATTCCTCCTTTATTTTCCCATACTGATCTCAAATCCGCTCACCCCAAAGTCTTCCGCCAGAGCTTCCATGCCTTCTCCGATTTCCTCCCTCGTGTATCGGTGCTCCTCCAGAAAATCTTCATCCAGATGTGCAAGATACAGATAAAAGCAAAGCGCCATCTCAAACATGTTCAAATCTCCGGTATCCAGTTCATCCAGAAGGATGTTTTCCGCCTCGTTGATCTCTCCGTTATCCACAAGAGCCAGCAGTTTCCTGTAAAGTGCGTCCGCCCGGTTGTCCATGGCCTCGTATTCCGGAAGCTCATAGTGTGCCTCATCCTTTCCAAGAATCAGCCTTGCCAGAAACCGCCCCTGATCCTCCAGTCTTCTCAGTACAAAATCCTGTTTCAATCCCATAATCTTCGACTCCTCTTCTTCCATCCTTGCTCCACGAACCGTGACTAGTGCATCATACGGCCGATCGTTCCGGCCGCGGCGGCCGCAATGACAAGCAGGCATCCAAGAACGAAGCCGCCCGCTGATACTCCGATCAGAATATAAAGATGCTTCTTCCGGCGGCCTCCAAAGAGTTTTCCTTCGTATCCTTTTCTTCCCATATGAATCAGATAATTTCCCGCATACAACAGTAGAAGGGCAACTCCGGTCCCGGCAACATAAATTCCAAGCGCCGCCAGAGAATACACCTGACCGCCCGCAGACGTCTGTGTATAGGTCGCTGCCTCATCTGTACTGTACACCCACTCAGTTACCCACTGTAAGCCAAAGAGCAGTACGAGCGGCAACAGATTGTTGACCGCATGGAAAAGCATATTGTAAACCATATTTCCGGTCTCCGCCAACAGATATGCCATTGCGATCCCAAGAATCGCTGTCGGCAGAAAACGCCAAATACTCCCGTGAAATGCCCCGAAGATACATCCCGTCAGCACAATGACAATCCACTTGTTTCCGATTGGCCAGAAGCTGTTAAATACCACGCCCCGGAAGACCGCCTCCTCACAGATGGCCGGCGTTACCGATACGATCAGAATCGAGACGAGAGCCGGAACGCTGAAAAACGCGTAGGACAGCCCCTCGCTCGTCCCCAGAACCTGCTGTGGGAAAAAGTATGTCATCACCATCGTCAGAATCATGGCAATCCCCATCGTTCCCATCCAGAACAAGAACGTGCCAAACAGTCCGGGAAATGTCGGCTTGTGGACCGGGAATACATATTTCAGATTTCCACGAAATAATACGGTACATCCCACCGCGATGCCGAGCATCAAAAGTTCACTGAAGAATGTCCCGTAAAGCCCCATCCTGCTGCTAAGAGCCGGCCCGACCGCAAAGACGCAGACCGCGGTCAGAAGCAGTACAATCACACCATGGTACGGTTTTAATGGTTTTGTTTGTCTGTTCATCGTTACCCCTTCTTTCCAAATTTCAAAACGGGGGAGGATACTCCCCCGTCCTTATCCCATGCAAACTCCCTCCTGCGCTTTTCTTTATCTGCCGCAGATCTCACAGCCCAGACTGCATCCGGTCGGTGTTCCGGCGCATCCGCCCATGGCTGTCTCCCTCAATTCAAACGGAAGGCTCTTTCCTACATGGTACATCGACTCTGCCATCTCGTCAAATGGAATCACGCTCTTCACACCACTTAGCGCAAGCTCCGCACAGGTCAGTGCATTCGCCACACCGATAGCATTCCTGCTCTGACATGGTGCTTCTACCAGTCCGGCAATCGGATCGCACACCATGCCAAGAAGATTTGCCATGGCGATAGACGCCGCGTCCAAACACATCTGTGGAGTGCCTCCCATCATTTCCACGACCGCACTCGCCGCCATCGCGGACGCCGCCCCTACCTCTGCCTGACAGCCTGCCTCCGCGCCGGAGACGGAAGCATTTCTCATCAGAATATATCCGACTGCCGAAGCATTCAGCACGCCTTTCAAGAGCATCTCATCATCCACCTGCTTCGTGTCCCTTATGGAAAGCAAGACCCCCGGAAGGACTCCTGCTGATCCCGCTGTCGGTGCCGCCACAATCAGTCCCATGGACGCATTGACTTCTAGTACTGCCATGCTGTAGGAAATCGCTCTCGAGAGTGGAGGCCCACAGACAGAGGAGGCCGTACCCTCATGGTCTGCCACCAGCTTTGCCTCTCCTCCTATCAGCCCTCCCATGGACTTTTTCGGTTGCCGGATCGGCTCCTCGACTGCCTCTTTCATAATACGCAGCACTTCATAAAGCTTCTCCCTGATCTCTTTTTCCGGCATCTTGCCGCAGGTGATCTCTCTTTGTTTCATCACTTCCGATATCGGAAGCTTTTCTTTTTCACACACTTCCAGAAGTGTCTGTCCTGAAATAAAATCCATATTTGCCCCTCCTACATCTGTACAAGCATCAGATCCTGTACATGTTCATTCTTCTGAATTTCCGCCAGAATTTCTTCCGGTATCTGCTCGTCCGACTCCACCACTGTAAAGGCAGTGGCGCCCTTATCCTCACGGAATAGCCGCATAAACGCAATATTGACTTCCTCTTTGCTCAGACACTGGGTAATATGCGCCACCACACCCGGCTTGTCAATCTGTCTGACGATCAATGTGCTGTATTCACCTGTGAACTCCACATCGATTCCGTTGATCCGGACAATCTTGATCTTGCCGCCCCCGATGGACTCACCTCTGACAGACAGACGATACCCATTCACTCCCGTAATGTCCATATCCGCCGTATTCGGATGATCTGTCTTCGTTTCTTCATCGATGACAAATTCATACTCTACTCCCATCTTTTCGGCCCATTCAAAGGCATCTCGGATCCTGGCGTCATCCGTATGAAAGCCAAGGATCCCCCCCAGAAGCGCCCGGTCGGTCCCATGTCCATGGTAAGTCTTGGAAAACGATCCGTACAGTGTAAAGACAACCTTCCTTACCGGCTCCGGACACATCTTACATGCCAGAAGCGCCATGGAACATGCTCCCGCCGTATGTGAACTGGACGGCCCGATCATATTCGGACCGATAACATCAAAAATACTCAAAAATTTCATACCTTCATCCTCCGGTTCCTTTCTTTGCTTTTCTTAATATAACATATTTCTATCATCCCCAAAAGGGATTTCACAAAATATTCAACGGTCTGATATTTCTTCATAATTTCTTAACTTTCCATGAAAAATCTTCAAAATATCCTAAGAGCGACTTTCACTGTTTTTCCGTTTTATGCTTTACAATAAAATCAGAAACAGGAAAGGAAAGAGGGGCGAAAAAGTTATGTTACATAAATATATACTGGCGAAACATTTTTATACGGCAGAAAAGACGGAGTTGATTGAACAGAGTATGAACCATTATTCATTCTCTTCCTACATCCTGTTTTTCTTTACATTTTCTTTTGCAGGGTGGCTGTGGGAAGTCCTTCTGCATGTATATTTAGATCATGCTCTTGTAAACCGCGGCGTCCTCTACGGCCCGTGGCTTCCCATCTACGGGTTCGGCGGCGTGTTGATTCTCTTTTTGCTCCGTCGTTTTGCCAAAAAGCCGCATCATGTTTTTCTGATGACAATGCTAATTGCCGGAACGATAGAATTTGTGACCGGAACAATCCTTTGGGAAGTCTATCAGATGCGCTGGTGGGACTATCGGGATTCCCTGATTCATCTAAAAGGGTTTGTCTGTCTGAAGGGTCTCCTCCTCTTTGGCACGGGTGGGCTTCTGATCCTTTATCTGGCTGCTCCGAAATTAAACCGCTGGTACCAGAAACTTCCAGGAGGATTTAAGACTGTGCTCTGTGTCAGTCTGGTCTGCTTCTTTCTGACAGATGTGATCCTTTCTCTCATCCATCCAAACACCGGATTCGGAGTGACGATTCCAAGGCTATCATAAGACGATCCATACAAAAACGTAACCGCTTCATCCTGCAGTTTCTTTGCTGAAGACGAAGCGGTTCTTTTTATTTATGATTCTTAGCGGGCACAGTCGGCCTCGATTTTCTCAAACTCTCCATTGTTAATGAAGTACGCACGGTACCACATCAGGAATGTATAGACAACCCAGATCTGAATCGAATGAGTCACCTTTCCTTCTTTGTGCTCTTCCAAAAGGGCGAGAATCTTCTTCTGGTTGAAAAACTTGGCGGCGGTCTCGCCTTCAAACTCTTTCTTGATCATCTGATAGTACTGATCTTCCCTCATCCAGTTCGGAAGCGGACTTGGAAACATGAGCTTCTTACGCTCGGCGCTCTTCTTGCTGAACTTCCGGTCTGCCAAAGCTCGAAACGCAAGCTTGGTGTTGGCATCGTTTACCTTACACTTGGCCGGAATCGTGCGGGCTGTCTGAAACACCTCGATATCCATGAACGGAACACGAAGTTCCAGGGAATTCGCCATGGACATCTTGTCTGCTTTCAGAAGAATCTCCTGGCGCAGCCACATATTGAAATCCAGGTACTGCATCTTGGACACGTCATCCAGATCCGGAACCTTGTCATAAAACTCTTTCGCGATATCCAGAGGATTTCTGCTCTTATATTTCTTCTTGAGGAAGGAATCTCTCTCCTCGTACTTGAAGACATTGCTGTTTCCGATGTAACGCTCCTCCACGTCCTTACTGCCACGGATCAGGAAGCCTTTCCCTTTGAATTTTGGAAGCGGGGACACGGCTTTTGCCACCGCTTTTCTAAACCACTTCGGAAGCTTTTGATAATTGCCAAGAGAAATATTCTCGTGGTAAATGTTGTATCCGCCGAACATCTCATCAGCGCCTTCCCCGGATAGGGCAACTTTGAAGTCCTCGGCACAGCGGTTCGCGATATAGTACAGAAGATTCGCGCTTGGGTTCGCCAGCGGTTCGTCCATGTAGTACTGAATCTTCTCCGCGTCATGGAAATACTCGTCGGCAGACACTTTCCGCCCAATATTGCGGATGCCAAGCTCGTCCGCAAGCTCTTTGGCGTGCGGCGCCTCGCTGTACTTCTGCTCCACAAAGTCAATCGTAAAAGTCGTCAGATCTACCTTGTCTTTCAGCTCATATGCCACATAGCTGGAATCCACGCCGCTTGAAAGGAAAGAGCAGACTGGTACGTCGGCGATGATGTGTTTGTCTACAGAATCCTCCAGCACACCGTCCAGCTTGTCCGCCACACTCTCGATGGTTTGATTCTCATTGATATCAAAGGTCGGCTCCCAGTAGGTGCTTACTGTCAGCTTTCCCTCCTCGTATGTGAAGTAATGTCCCGGCAGAAGCTTGTACACATTCCGGAAAAACGTCTCCGCTCCCGGAATACATCCGAATGTCATAAAGTCCGGCAGCTTCTCCTCAAAAAGCTCCTTCTGGAAATCCGGGTGAGCCAGAAACGACTTGATCTCCGATCCAAAGAGGAACGTTCCGTCCTTGTGATAATAGTAAAACGGCTTGATTCCGAAATGGTCTCTGGCTCCGAAAAGCGTCTTCTTCGTCCGGTCAAAGATGACAAAAGCGAACATCCCTCTCAGGCGTCCGAGCAGCCCTTCCTTTCCCCACTCCTCATAACCGTGGAGCAGGATCTCAGAATCAGTATGCGTTGTAAATACATGTCCTGCCTCGACCAGCTCTTTCCGAATGTCCTGAAAATTGTAAAGCTCGCCGTTAAAAATCAGCACCAGATTCTTGTCCTCATTGAACATCGGCTGAGATCCGCCTTCCAGATCGATAATGCTCAGACGTACAAACCCCAGTCCGACCTTTCCTTCTACGAAAGCATCTTGTGAGTCCGGTCCTCTGTGCCGAATCTTATCCGTCATTTTCCGTATTACGGAAGTGTCGTACTCTCTCTCTCCCGCATAACCTGCAAATCCGCACATACATTTTCTCCTTTATATGAATTGTTTCCTAACTTGATAACAACATGCTAACTTCATTATTTTAGCGAATTTTCCCCGGGATTGCAAGTGATTTGTGCCATCACCTGTCCGATCGGCTCCCGTATCACAAGATCTGCCTGTACGCTGCGTCCGGTTTCCGCCTTGTTGATGAGTACCAGATACTTTCCACGGAAATAGTCGATGAACCCTGCGGCCGGGTAAACGACAAGTGAGGTGCCGCCGATGATCAGCATATCCGCTCCGGCGATCGCCTCCACAGAATTCTGGATGATCCGTGTGTCAAGTCCTTCTTCATAGAGCACGACGTCCGGTTTGATCACCCCGCCGCAGCCGCAACTCGGAATCCCCTCGCTGTCCCGGATATACTCTGCGTCATAATATTTCCCGCACCTCATACAGTAGTTCCGGCGGATACTGCCATGGAGCTCGTACACGGTCTTACTGCCCGCCTTCTGGTGCAGGCCGTCAATATTCTGGGTGACAACTGCTGTAAGCTTTCCCGCCGCCTCAAGCTTGGCAAGCTTTCGATGTGCCGGATTGGGCTCGGCATCCAGACAAAGCATCCGCTCTTTATAAAACCGGTAAAATTCCTCCGGATGTCTCAGAAAAAAGGTGTGGCTGATGATCGTTTCCGGCGGAACATCATATTTCAGATGATATAAACCGTCCTCACTGCGGAAATCCGGGATATTGCTCTCCGTAGAAACCCCGGCTCCTCCAAAGAATACGATATTGCTGCTTTTGTCGATCATCTCCTGAAGCTTTCTGATCTCTTCCATCTCATTTTCTCCTTCCCGTCCGTTTCTTTCCCTTTAGTATAGCACAGTTTCATCATGCTGATAAGATTTCTCCATTTTTGTGAAATCTCTTGTTCCCCTTCCTGTCATCCTGTATACTTGTTCCTATCTGAACATAGAAAGGACTGGTATGTATGAATGAGAGTGTATCTAAAAGAGCTTGGAACATTCTTACTATTTTGGCCGGCAACGCCATCTATGCCCTTGGAGTTGCCGTCTTTATTCTTCCAAACGATCTGATCACCGGGGGAACGACAGGTCTTGGAATCGCGTTTGAACATTATTTTGATATTCCGATTTCCGCTTTTGTCTTTTGCTTCAATGCCGTCATGTTCCTTCTTGGGGCCGTCGTTCTGGGAAAGATGTTCGCTCTGACCACGCTCATCAGCAGTTTCTTCTACCCGATCATCCTCGGTGTATTTGAAAATATCCCGCAGCTTGGCCAGATTACAAACGACCGGATGCTCTCCACAATCTCCGGCGGACTGATGATAGGATTTGCCATCGGCATCGTCATCCGGGCCGGCGCCTCTACCGGAGGTATGGATATTCCTCCACTGGTCCTGAACAAGAAATTCGGTCTTCCAGTGTCCGTGATGCTCTATGTATTTGACTTTACGATCCTGATACTCCAGATGCTCTTCTCCGACAAGGAGCAGATCATCTACGGTATTCTGCTCGTCCTGATCTACACCGTTGTCCTTGACAAGGTGCTTCTGACCGGACACGCCCAGACCCAGGTCAAAATCGTCAGCAAAAAGCATAAAGAGATCAACCAAATGATCGTCCAGAAGCTCGACCGTGGCTCCACCTTGCTTTACGGAGAGACCGGATATCTCCATGTGGATCAGCCTGTGATTATGACCGTCATCTCCAACCGGGAACTTTCCAAGCTGAACCAGGAAGTAAATAAGATCGATCCGGAAGCCTTTATGATTATTTCCCGTGTCAATGAAGTCAAAGGCCATGGATTTTCCAGTAATAAAATCTACCGAAACAGAAAGGCTTCTGCCTGATGTTTCGCAAACAGCCGCAAAACAGCTCTAAAAAGCTGCCTGCGGCTGTTTTTTGTTTCAAAATGAAACTGTATCAATCTTCTTCCCTGTAAGATTTAAAAAAGGCAGAAAGGCTGTCCAGTGTTTTTACGAGTACCGGAATTTCTTCTTCCTGAAGGGCAGAAACGACCGCATCCGTCATTTTCCGGTGGAAATCCGCATGGTGTTGGTATGCCCTCTCCCCTTTTTTTGTCAGACGAATATTGACAACCCGCCTGTCCTCGGCGCTCCGTTCCCGAACCACATATTTTTTGTTGACAAGACTGTTCATAGATGTCGTAAGAGATCCGACTGTAATTTTCAGTTTCTTTGCGATGGCCGTCATATTGTTGCCTTTTCCAAGTCCCACCGCCTCGATAATATGCATGTCATTGTTCGTAATATCTTTGTACTCATCTGTAATGACTGCCTTTTCTTCCAGTTCCCAGATCTCATTGAACAAATGAACCAGGATTTCATTGATTGCCCTGTATGCGTCCACGCTTTTTCTGCTCCTTTACCTGTCTATCTTTCGTCCTGTCTCTTTTCTTCTCCCATCAGTGATTGGATCACGTCTCCTACCGTCGTAATTTCCTGCTGTCTGTACGCCCCTTCTCCGCAGAAAAGAAGCGCTTCCTCCACCTCGCCTTTTGCCGCTGCCACGAGCCGCTCCGTAATACAATACGGAATCTTCGCCGGCTCACACTTATGGAGACATCCCAGACATTTCTTCGGGGTGAATTTCTCCCCGTCCATAACCCGTTTCATAAACGGGTTTAAAATTGCTCTCCCCGGCATCCCCACCGGACTTTTTACGATAGCGATCTCCTCTTTTGCCGCTTTGATGTATGCTTCCTTATAGCGGATATCCGCGTCGCACTCCTCGGTCGTCACAAACCTGCTTGCCACCTGGATCCCGTCTACACCGAGAGCCATGGCAGTTTCCACTTTCTCCCTCGTGTCGATGCCTCCGGCCAGGACAACCGGAATCTTTTTCCCATATTGTTCCCCGTAACCCTGTACCGTTTTTAAGATTGCCTGTACTTCCGACCGATATGTCTCTTCATCAAAGATCTCAAGCTGCTCTTTGGTAAAGCCGAGATGTCCGCCCGCTTTGGGGCCTTCGATCACAAGAAGATCCGGTATCCTTTTGTACTTTCTGTCCCAGTATTTTAGGATGACTTTCGCCGATTTGTCCGTAGAGACAATCGGAGCGATCTTCACACCCGTTTCCTCCGTCAGACGTGGCAGTTCCGTCGGGAGTCCCGCCCCGCAGATAATGAGGTCACACCCCAGGGACGCCGCATGGCGGACATATTCTTCGTAGTGGTTTAACGCTACCATAATATTGAAGCCGATGACGCCGTCCGGAGAGGTCTTCCTTGCCTTCTTATATTCGCTCTCCATTGCCCGCAAGTTGGCACGGAAGGGATCTTCCTCAAAATCCGGCTCCCTAAATCCGATCTGCGCATTGGAAATGATCCCTGCCGCTCCTTCTTTTGCAACTGCGCCGGCCAGCCTTCCCAAACTGATCCCGACGCCCATACCTCCCTGAATCAGAGGAATTCTGATTTGTTTCTCGCCTAACTGAATCGGCGGCCATTTTGTATTCACTTTCTGTTCCTTTCTTACATCCGACGGAATCTCTGATATCTTTTTTCTACCAGAGCGCTTGTATCCATCTCCATGTACTCGCATATAAATTTCTTCAGATTCTTATCCAGTCTGTCTGTCACTTCATGCAGGTTCGCCGTTGTAAAATCTTCCGGTTCTGCAATGACCTGTTCTACAATCTCCATACTCTTTAAGTGGTTCGCCGTCAGCTTCATCACTCCGGCCGCCTCCTTAGCTCGTTTGCTGTCCTTCCAGAGGATGGAAGCAAAGCCTTCCGGCGACAAAATGGAATAGATGGAATTCTCAAGCATCCAGACTTCGTCGGCTGTCGCCATAGCAAGTGCTCCGCCACTCCCGCCTTCTCCAATGACAATGGATATTACCGGAGTCTTCAAGCCGGACATCTCATAGATATTTCTCGCGATGGCCTCCCCCTGCCCCCGTTCTTCTGCTTCCAGACCGCAGAACGCCCCCGGCGTATCTACAAAGCAGATCACCGGACGGTGGAATTTCTCCGCCTGCTTCATAAGCCGGAGTGCTTTCCGGTATCCGTCCGGAGACGGCATCCCAAAGTTATGTAAAATATTGTCCTTGGTGGACGTTCCTTTTTCCTGAGCGATGACCGTTACCGGAATTCCATGGAATTTCGCGATCCCGCCCACGATGGCTTTATCGTCTTTAAAATAACGGTCTCCATGAAACTCGATGAAATCCGTAAACATCGTGCGGATATAATCACTCCCCACAGGACGCTCTTTCTTTCTGGAAATCTGAACTCTCTCCCAGGAAGTCAGTCCCTTATACGGGGCACGCTTTTCCTCCTCTGTTTCCCGGCAGACTTCCTGCTTCCAGCTTTCCACTCCCGTACCTGTCTGATGCATACTGAGGATAGAAGAAAGAACGTCTTTCATCTCTTCCCTCTCCACAATCCGGTCGATGAATCCATGCTCCAACAGGAACTCGGATTTCTGGAATCCTTCCGGAAGCTTCTGTCCGATGGTCTGCTCGATGACTCGTGGCCCCGCAAATCCGATCAACGCTTTTGGTTCCGCAAGGGTAATATCGCCAAGCATTCCAAAACTTGCCGTCACACCGCCTGTGGTCGGATTCGTCAATACAGAAATATATAAAAGTCCTGCGTCGCTGTGTTTCTTTAACGCTGCTGACGTCTTTGCCATCTGCATCAGAGAGACAATCCCTTCCTGCATTCTTGCTCCCCCGGAGCAGGCAAAGAGAATCACAGGAAGCCGCTCTTTTGTGGCACGCTCCACAGCCCGGGCGATCTTCTCCCCGACTGCCCAGCCCATGCTCGCCATCATAAACCTGCCGTCACACACGCCGATCACAACGTCCTGTCCATCGATCCTTGCTTTCCCTGTCACAACCGCTTCCTTCAGATTGGTCTTTTCCTGAAGTGATTGGATCTTCTCCTCGTAGCCCGGAAAACTGAGCGGATTCCCTGCAATCAGGTCAGCATCCCACTCTTCAAAGCTCCCCTCGTCCGCGATCATCTCCACCCTTCTTCTGGCATGAACCCGGAAATAGTTGTGGCATTTCGGACAGATATAATCGTTGTTCTGAACGTCCTCCGTCACAATGGCTGCCTTGCAGGCATTACACTTTTTCAGCAGTCCTTCTGGAACTTCCGGTTTGCCCTTTTTCTCTGACGTATGGATCGTAATATAATTTTTTCGATCTGTCTTTTTGAACATATTGGATAATTTCATGTTTTTTCACCCCTACAAACGCTCGATAAACTCGATATCGACATTTCCGCTCTGATAATCCGGATGATTAATCAGCTCATACAGATAATCGATGTTCGTGTCGATCCCTTCAATGATGACCTCCCCCAAAGCACTCTTCATCTTATTGATGGCTTCCCGTCTCGTCTTCGCATGGACAATCAGCTTCGCCAACATGGAATCATAATACGGCGGTACTGTATATCCACTGTAAATCGCAGAGTCAATCCGCACTCCTTTTCCACCCGGAAGGTAGATGTCCGTGATCTTCCCTGGTGACGGGCGGAAGTTCTTTGCCGGGTTCTCCGCATTAATCCTGCACTCGATCGCATGTCCGGTCAGCTTTACCTCATCTTGGTGGATTTTTATTTTCTCGCCGGACGCAATGCGGATTTGCTCCTTAATCAAGTCGATTCCCGTCACCCACTCGGTTACAGGATGTTCCACCTGGATTCTTGTATTCATCTCCATAAAATAGAAATTCCCGTTCTTTTCAAGCAAAAACTCGATCGTTCCCGCATTTTCATAATGTGCGGCTTTGGCTGCCTTGACGGCCGCCTCCCCCATCTTGTTTCTCAGTTCATCACCAAGGGCTGCCGACGGGGACTCCTCGATCATCTTCTGATGGTTTCTCTGAATGGAACAGTCTCTCTCCCCCAGGTGGATGACATTTCCATAACGATCCGCCAGAATCTGGAATTCAATGTGTCTCGGGTGCTCTACAAAGTGCTCGATATACATCATATCGTCCCCAAAAGCTGCTTTGGCCTCCTTCTGAGCTGTCGAAAACGCCTGAGCAAACTCCTCCCTGGTCTTCGCCACACGCATTCCTTTTCCGCCGCCGCCAAGAGCTGCCTTTACAATGACAGGATATCCGATCCGGTCGGCTTCTTTTACTCCCGTCTCTTCATCAAATACCGGCTCCGTACTTCCCGGAATGACCGGAACCCCGGCAGATATCATTGTATTTCTCGCCTCGGACTTATTACCAAGCTTTTCGATCACTTCTGCCCCAGGCCCGATGAATGTAATGTTGCACTTCTCACAAAGCTCTGCAAATCTGCTGTTCTCGGAGAGAAATCCAAATCCCGGATGAATGGCGTCTGCCCCGGTAATCATCGTTGCGCTCAAAATTTTATCCATGCTCAGATAGCTCTCTGCCGATGGTGCGGGACCAATACAGACTGCCTCATCCGCAAGTTGTGTGTGCAGTGCTTCTTTGTCCGCTTCTGAATATACCGCAACCGTTTCGATGCCCATCTCCCGGCACGCACGGATAATCCGTACAGCGATCTCGCCCCTGTTTGCAATCAAAACCTTTTTCATCATATCTGCCTCCGACCTCATTTTTGTCTTTTTCGTGCCTATCCGACCATGAAGGTGAGTTCCGCACTGACAACCACTTTTCCGTCTACGCTCGCAATCGCTTCACCGACTCCCAGCGGTCCTTTCTGTTTGATAATCTTTGTCTCCAGTTTCACTTTATCTCCCGGAACAATTTTTCCTTTAAACTTGCACTTGTTAATGCCGCCAAAATACGCGATCCTGCCTTTATTCTCTTCTTTGCTTAAAATCGCTACCGCACCGACCTGAGCCAGTGCCTCGATCGTCAGAACCCCCGGCATCACCGGCTCCTGTGGGAAGTGACCGCGAAAAAAGTCCTCCCGGAAAGTTACGCATTTATACCCTGTCGCATACTCACCCGGTTCATAATCCTCGATATAGTCTACCAACAAAAACGGGTGACGGTGCGGTAAAATTTCCTCTATCTCTTTGATTCCCAGATGTTTCATATTGTTTCTCCTTTATTATCTGATGCGGAATAACGGCTGGCCGTACTCTACGCCCTGGGCATTTTCCACCAAAATCTCCTCAACGATTCCGTCGTATTCGCTTTCAATCTCATTCATCAGCTTCATTGCCTCCACAATGGCAAGAACCTGGCCTTTCTTTACAGCATCTCCGACCTGTACATACGGAGCCGCGTCCTCGGACGGAGCCGCATAGAACGTACCTACAAGAGGGGATGCCACAATCTTTCCTTCCGGTGCTTTCTCCTCTTCTGTATCCGGAGCTTCCACTACCGCGGAAGCCGCCGGAACTGCTGCCATCATCTGTGGGTCAGCAGTTACGACTTTCACACTACTTTCTTTTCCCATCTTGACGCAAAGTGTTTCTGTCTCATATTTGAATTCTGTAAGCTTCGAATCCGAAACTGTTTGAATCAGTGTTAAAAGCTGTTCCAGTTCCATTTTTACATTCTCCTATTCTTCGTATTTTTTAATCAAAAGGGTTGCGTTGTGTCCGCCGAATCCCAGAGAATTGCTCATAGCATACTGTACTTCTTTCTTCACCGGAGCACCGACTGCATAGTTCAGATCACATTCCTCGTCAACATGTTCTGTTCCCATCGTCTGGTGAATGAATCCTTCCTCCACAGATTTTACAATCGTCACAAACTCTACTCCGCCTGCCGCTCCAAGAAGATGCCCGATCATGGACTTGGTGGAATTGACAACAACATCTTTTGCAGCCTCTCCGAGAGCGGACTTGATAGCGATTGTCTCAAAAAGGTCGTTGTGGTGGGTACTCGTTCCATGTGCGTTGATGTAGGTGATCTCTTCCGGTTTTGCTCCTGCCTCATTCATGGCGTCTGTCATCGCACGAGCCGCTCCGCTTCCATCCTCAATTGGAGAGGTAATGTGGTATGCGTCTCCGGTTGCTCCATATCCTACAACCTCCGCATAGATCTTTGCTCCTCTTGCTTTCGCATGTTCCAGTTCCTCCAGTACCACGATTCCGGCTCCCTCTCCCAGGACAAATCCATTTCTGTCTTTGTCAAATGGAATAGATGCTTTCATCGGATCAGTGGACGTCGTAAGAGCTGTCAGCGCCGTGAATCCTGCTACTCCGGTCGGGCAGATCGCACTCTCCGTACCGCCCGCGAACATCACTTCCGCATCCCCGTACTGGATCGCGCGGAACGCGTCTCCAATACAGTGGGTGCCGGAAGCGCACGCTGTCACGACATTGGTACATTTTCCTCTTGCTCCAAGCTGAATCGAAACATTTCCGGCCGCCATATTGGAGATCATCAGCGGTACCATCAACGGATGAACCCGGTTCGGCCCTTTCTCCACGATCTTCGTGTATTCTCTTTCCACCGTCTGCAGACTTCCGATTCCGGAGCCTACGATAACGCCTACACGAAACGGATCTTCCTGTTCCATGTCGATTCCCGCATCCTTGCTTGCCTCCATAGCCGCCGCGACCGCATACTGGGAAAATGGTTCCATTCTCTTGGCTGCCTTGAAATCCATATAGTTCTTTGGCTCAAAATCCTTGACCTCAGCCGCAATCTTTACTTTATAGTCAGAAGTATCAAATTTGGTGATTTCACCGATCCCTACCTTGCCCGTTTTGATTCCTTCCCAGAATTCCGGTACGCTGTTTCCAATCGGAGTAATAGCTCCCAATCCTGTTACAACTACTCTTCTTTTCATATTTCGTCTCCTTCTTCGCTTTTTACATTCCGCCGTCTACACAGATGACCTGTCCGGTGATATACCGCGCGTCATCCGATGCCAGGAAGGCTGCTGTCTTGGCAATGTCTTCCGGCTGTCCGAATGTACCGAACGGAATCTGCGCTTTCGCTGCTTCTTTTACTTTCTCCGACAATACTTCCGTCATTTCTGTCTCAATAAATCCCGGCGCGATGGCATTGACCGTGATATGACGGGAAGCAAGCTCTTTTGCACATGCCTTTGTAAGCCCGATAATGCCTGCCTTGGATGCCGCATAGTTCGCCTGTCCCGCATTTCCATACACCCCTACGACAGAGGAAAGACTGATGATCCGTCCGCTTCTTTGCTTTAACATCTGTCGGGAAGCAAACCGGATACAGTTGAACGCTCCTTTCAGGTTCGTGTCTACAACAGCATCAAAGTCTTCTTCGCTCATCTTCATCAAAAGTCCGTCCCTTGTGATTCCCGCGTTATTTACCAGGATATCCACCCGTCCGTGGGCGGAAATGATTTCCTGGAACATGTCCTCACAGGACTTAAAATCAGCGACATTACACTGTCTGATCTCAGCCTGATTTCCTTCTGCTTCGATCTGTGCTTTTACTTCCTCCGCTTTTTCCCTGGAGCCGTTGTAGTTGACAATCACAAGCGCTCCCGTTCTTGCAAGCTCCATCGCGATTGCCTTCCCAATGCCTCTTGATGCTCCTGTCACTACTGCTACTTTCTGCTCTGTCATACTCCATACTCCTTATGTATCTCCATATTTCAGATCCTTCCCGGATCTGAGCCTATTTCAGCGCCTCTGCCACTTTGTCCACATCTTCCCATGTACCAATGTTGTACATGGAAACGTCACGGCTGATCTTGCTCATAAATCCTGCCAACGTCTTACCCGGTCCAATCTCAACAAAGGTGTCCACACCTTCCTCGATCATTTTGCGGATGCTCTGCTCCCATCTTACGGAAGAGGATACTTGTTTTCCGAGAAGTTCTTTGATCTCGTCTTCGTTCTCCACATATTCCGCAGTCACGTTTGTTACATACGGAATCTCAAGCTTCCCTATTTCTACATTTTCCAGCTCCTTTAACAGCTCTTCCCCGGCTGGCTTCAGAAGGGGAGAATGGAACGGGCCGCTGACGTTGAGCATCACAAGTCTCTTTGCTCCCGCTGTTTTCAGCTCTTCTGCTGCCTGTTCTACCCCGGCAGTCACTCCGGTGATCACAATCTGTCCCGGACAGTTGTAATTTGCGATGGTCACGCCCTCGATCGGTGCGATCACGTTCTCAATCACCTCCGCTTCCATGCCAAGTACCGCCGCCATAACTCCCTCGCCTGCCGGTACGGTATTCTGCATGAGGATTCCTCTCTTGCGGACTGTGCGGATCGCGTCTTCTTCTGACATCGCTTTCGCCTCAGCGATCGCGCAGTACTCTCCAAGACTTAATCCTGCTGTCACATCCGGATGGATACCTTTTTCTCTTACCACCTTTGTCATGGCAAGACAGGTCGTCACAAGCGCTGCCTGGGTATATTCTGTCAGATCCAGTTTATCATTTTCTTCAAAACACAGTGCGTTCATATCCAGGCCGAGAATCTCAGACGCCTTGTCAAAGACCGCTTTCGCACTTTTGCTGTTTTCATAAAAATCCTGACCCATACCGGCTTTCTGCGCGCCCTGGCCCGGATAAATAAATGCGATTTTACTCATAGAATCCCGCTCCTTTAATCAGTGCGTCTGTCTCTTTCACAAGCTTCTCGATGAATTCCTTACAGGTAAGGACTTCCTTGAACATGGCCGCACTCTGTCCTGCCATCACACTTCCTGTCACAACGTCTCCGTCTACGACCGCTCTTCTTAAACCGCCAAGCGTCATCTGTTCGAGCTCTTCAAAAGAAGCTCCTTCCTGCTCTTTCTTGATATATTCCTTCGCCATTTGATTTCTCAGTACACGCACCGGATGCCCTGTCGAACGTCCTGTAACACGGGAGTCAATATCTTTTGCTTTGATGATACTGTTTTTATAATTGTCGTGAACCTGGGATTCCGCCGTAACAACAAATCCGGTTCCAAGCTGTACGCCTCTTGCTCCCAGCATGAAAGCTGCCGCGACTCCACGTCCGTCCGCAATTCCGCCGGCAGCAATCACCGGAATATGGACCGCGTCCACCACCTGAGGCACGAGTACCATCGTCGTATTCTCACCGATATGTCCACCGGCTTCGGTGCCTTCTGCCACCAGGGCGTCGGCCCCACAGCGTTCCATTCTCTTTGCCAGAGCCACGCTTGCCACAACAGGAATCACTTTTACGCCCGCTTCTTTCCACATTTTCATATACTTTTCCGGGCTTCCGGCACCTGTTGTTACAACCTTTACTCCTTCTTCCACGATGACCTTCGCTACCTCATCCGCATACGGACTCATCAGCATAATGTTGACACCAAACGGTTTGTCAGTCAGTTCTTTCGCTTTTCTGACCTGGTCTCTTACCCAGTCTGCCGGAGCGCTGGCTGCGCCGATCAGGCCAAGTCCGCCGGCATTCGATACTGCCGCCGCAAGTTTATGTTCAGCCACCCAGGCCATTCCTCCCTGGATGATCGGATATTCAATCCCAAGGATTTCTGTAATTTCTGTCTTCATTCTAAAATCCCTTCCTTCATTTTACAGCAATATATTTCTGCCATCCGCTCTCCCGGTAAAAACAGCGGCAAAACGGATGGCCATGCAGAATACGTCCTGTTTCTTATTATTTGTTCAGATACTCAACAACTTCTCCGATTGTTGTAAGCTTTTCCAGATCTTCTGTCGGGATTTCTTTGCCGTACTCTTCTTCCAGAGCCATAACCATCTCAAAAAGATCCAGGGAATCCGCTCCAAGATCATCCTTGAAAGAAGTCTCCTCTGTCAATGTGTTGATATCTGCTCCAAGATTTTCTGCTACGATTTCTTTTACTTTTTCTAACATGGTAATAATCTCCTTTTACTTTTCTTTTTTATGTTTCTATGTAATCCGGCCCATGCCGGGAATTACCATTTACCATTCGAGGATGGACGCGCCCCATGCAAGACCAGCGCCGAATCCGGCTATGATGATCTTCTGTCCTCTTTTCAGTCTTCCGTCCCGGTTCATTTCATCTAAAAGAATCGGGATACTTGCGGAGGAGGTGTTCCCGTACTCCTGCAGGTTCATCGGAAATCTCTCAATATCTGTCTTCAGCCTTTTTGCGACAGACTCCACAATTCTTTTATTGGCCTGATGCAGAATAAACCAGTCGATGTCATCCGTTGTAAGTAATGCCTTTTCCAGGACTTCCGTCACAACCTGCGGCACGCATTTCACCGCAAACTGAAATACGCCCCGCCCGTCCATACTGATATAGGTATCTCCAGGAACCTTCCCGGTATTTTGGTATTTCTCCAGAAAACGGTCCGAAAACCGGCTTCTGCAAACAAGGGCCTCTCCTTTTCTACCATCCATATGCGCCGCCGGAAGATACGTCTTTCCTTCGGCCGCACATAAAATGGCGGCGCCGGCGCCGTCTCCAAACAGAATACAGGTGCCCCGGTCCGTCCAGTCTACCATCGTAGAAAGAGCTTCACTTCCGATCAACAGAATCGTTTTATAAAACCCCGCCTCAATATATGCCTGTGCAGTCTGATACGCAAAGACAAATCCGGTACAAGCCGCCTGCATATCGTATCCTGAAGCATGAACCGCCCCGATCGCCTTCTGCACTTCGCAGGCCACGCTCGGAAAGATCACATCCGGGGAAGAGGAAGCGACAAGAATCAGGTCAATCTCTTCCGGGCTGATGCCCGCATTCTCCACCGCCCGCTTTGCCGCTTCAGACGCCATAAAAGACGACGTTTCCTCCCCGGCAATATGGCGGTTTCTGACGCCGGTCCGCTCCCGAATCCACTCGTCGCTGGTCTCTACCATCTCAGAGAGATCGTCATTGCTCAAAATTTTAGGCGGGATATACGACCCCGTCCCACATATTTTTCCTATCATCTGTTTTCTCCAAACCTTTATTTTGAACTTCAAATACTTTGATATTCAAACTATATTGCACTGATTCAAAATTGTCAAGCCTGTTTTTACATATTTTTGTAACTATTCAGCCATACGGCCGGAAAATAATAGAGCCTGCAGCAAGCTTGCTTGCAAAAGGCCTATTGTTTCCGGACATATGGCGTTTAGCCATAAGCGAAGATTTAGCTGCGTTAGCAGCGGAAAAGCGGCGTAAGCCGCAAATCTGAGCTGTATGGCTGAATCGTTACATATTTGTGGTAAAATAAATTCATACTAAAATGGTAAAATCAAACAGGAGGACAACGATCATGCGAAATATACGGGGGCTGGAACGATTAGAACGTTTTCTGTTTTGTACAGGACTTTTCATGGGTGCAAGCGAAATCTGGAAACAGTGGACACTGACATTCGTCCTTGGCGGCGGTCATTACAACTGGTGGTATTTTCCGTTCCAGCTCTGCTCCGTCCCGATGTACCTCCTTTTACTGTTCCCTGTGTTCCATGCCTCCCACGTCAAAAGGATTTTTTGTACCTTCTTGATGGATATTGGCCTGCTCAGTGGAATCGGCGCATTTCTTGACACAAGCGGAATGCACTATCCTCTCCCGTTTCTCACCTGTCACTCTTATCTGTGGCATATCCTACTCATCACCATTGGGATCATCTGCGGTTTTTCAGGAATTTCCGACTACACGTGGAGAGGATTCCGTCTGATGGCAGGGCTCTTTGCCGCCCTTTGCGGCGCGGCTACCATACTCAATCTCATTATTGGGCGCATTCATACCATCGACCTCTTTTATATCAGCCCTTACTATCCAATGTCACAGATCATTATTTCAGATTTGACGGCCGCCCTTCCGAATCCTCTGCGGATTCTCTGTTATCTTGCGGTCATTCTTCTGGGAGGGGCTCTGCTCCACCTGTTCTGGCAGTATCTCTTCCTTATCAGAACCAAGAAAAAATAGGAAACTCTTCCTCTTTTTTATTGACTTTATAATTAGTTGATGCTAACTTATGTATAGTTAGATATTGCTAACTGTACTATATTTTAAGGAAAGAAGGAGATACAAATGATTTGTAACTGGTTAAAAAATGAAAAAACACTTTGTTTTCTTGGCGGAGCCGTAGCTGCCTTTGCAAGCATGAAACTGGCAAGAAGCGAGAAAACACGTACCATATGTGTCAAAGGACTGGCAAAAGGTATGAAATTACAGCAAGACGCAAAAGTAACGCTTCAGAATATGAAAGAAGAGGCACAGGATATCTGCTACGATGCAAAACAGGCGGCAAACAGCGCCGAATCCTGTGACGAGGCATAAAGATGAACTACAAGATCATTCACGACCGGCCGGGACGGCTGCGGGTACGCTTCGGCCCGAATTCTTTTAGCCGGGAGGAGGGCTATGGCATCGCCTCCTTTCTCATGCAAAAGGCAGACGCCATCCAGGCAGAGACTTCCCCGGTTAATGGCAGCATCCTCATCTATTATCCGGAGACAGGACGCAGCAAGATCCTGACGGCACTGGATCATATCTGCACCCTTCCTAGACTTCCAAAAGGAAAACCTGACGATAGGGTTAAACTTCGTGAAGCCTCTAGTGAATTTCAGGATCAGCTCATCGCACATGTCGGACGACATTATCTAAGAAAGCTCCTGTTGCCGGCTCCTGTGCGGACTGCCCTGATTCTGTATCGGTCGGCACGCTACATCAAAGATGGCTTGGGAGCTCTTCTGGACGGGAATCTCAATGTGGCAGTCCTGGACGCTGCCTCCATTGGTACCTCTCTTGTACAGCGGTCCTACTCCACGGCAGCTTCTATTATGATGCTCCTTGGAGTTTCTGAACTTTTGGAGGACTACACGAGAAAAAAGACACGGATTGCTCTTTCCCAGAGTCTGGCGCTGAACATCGACCGAGTCTGGCTTGTAAAAAACGAGCAGGAAAAATCTGTCCCAATCTCCACCATCCAGCCGGGGGATGAAATCTGCGTCCGCAGCGGCTCCGTGATTCCTCTGGATGGAGTAGTAACAAACGGAGAAGCCATGGTCAATGAATCTTCCATGACAGGCGAGCCTCTTGCTGTTCTTCGGTCAGCGGACAGCAGCGTCTATGCGGGAACAGTTGTGGAAGAGGGGACACTTTACATCCGGGTACGGACATTGGCCAATGACACGAGGCTTACAAAAATCGCTTCCATGATCGATGCCTCCGAGTCACTGAAAGCAGACGTACAGTCCCAGGCAGAACGGCTGGCGGACCGGATCGTTCCATTCAGCCTTCTGACTTCCTTTGTGACTTTGGCTGTCACGAGAAATCCAATCAAGGCCGCTTCCGTCCTTATGGTGGATTATTCCTGTGCCTTGAAGCTGTCCACCCCGATCTGCGTCATCTCTGCCATGCACGAAGCCGCAGATCACAATATGATGGTAAAAGGCGGGAAGTTTCTGGAAACATTTTCTCGTGCGGATACCATTGTCTTTGATAAGACCGGCACCCTCACAGATGCCTGTCCGCAGGTAGCCAAAGTCATTCCGATGGAAGGATACGAGCGTCAGGAGATCCTGCGCACCGCCGCCTGTCTGGAAGAGCATTTCCCTCATAGCATGGCAAAGGCGATCGTCCGGCAAGCCGAACTTGAACATCTTGCTCACCGTGAAGAACATGCCGAAGTAAAATATGTGGTAGCCCATGGCATCGCTTCCACACTCTACGGGGAACAGGTTCTAATCGGGAGCGCGCATTTTGTCTTTGACGATGAGCAGATTCCTCTCAGCGAATCCGAGCAAAAGATCATCGATACCGAGACGAACGGCTACTCCACGATCTTTCTCGCCATCGGAAACAAGCTTGCAGGAATCATCTGCATAGAAGATCCTGTACGCCCGGAAGCGAGAGAAGTCATTCAAGCGCTAAAAGACCTTGGGATCCGCCATGTGATGATGTTGACCGGGGACAGCGAACATGCCGCCATTGCCGCCTGCCGCCTCCTGGGGATTACGGAATATCGCTCTCAAGTACTTCCGGAGGATAAAGCTTCTATTATTCAGGAGCTGAAAGCAAAAGGACACACCGTCGTTATGACAGGTGATGGAATCAACGATTCACCGGCACTTTCCGCTGCGGATGCTTCCGTGGCCATGAAAGACGGATCAGATATCGCCAGGGAAGTCGCGGACATCGCCCTGCTCTCCAAAGATCTCCACCGTCTCGTCATTTTGCGGCGACTCAGTATGGCGCTGATGAGCCGGATTCACCAAAACTACCGGTTCATTCTGGGCTTTAACACCAGTCTGATCGCCGGAGGGATCCTGGGACTTTTGGGTCCTGCCTCCTCCGCCCTCTTACATAATCTGTCTACCATGGCAGTCAGTATTTACAGTATGAAGCCATTTCTGCCAAACGAACCGGAAAGGGAATAATAACAGATACGTAACTACAATGCGCTATACTCGGGGCAACGCATTTTGCCCCGAGCAGGCGCAGAATAAAGTAAAAAATAACCATTTGAAAAAAATTGATTAATTCTGTAAAAAGTATTTGCAAAAAAAACAATTATATGATATAGTATCTTTTGTCAAGCGGATATGGCGGAATAGGCAGACGCGCTAGATTCAGGTTCTAGTCCTCGCGAGGGGGTACAGGTTCAAGTCCTGCTATCCGCATAGATGAAAAGGAACGATTATCATCGTTCCTTTTTTTGTGTTGAGGGAAGATTAGAATCCAAGCCTACCCGGATCCTTGGTGGCCACCTGTAATCTTGGAATATGTCTTTTGGGATTTCAGTTACCCCTGTCCTCAGACAAATGAATCAAACATAATCTTTCATCTGATTAAAAAAAGACCCCCCTGCAAAGTTCTGTCCATCCTAGGGTACTGAATTCTGCAAGAGTGATCTCTTTCCGTTTCATTTTTCTATTTTAGTTTGCAAAATCTGGACTTCCTTCAAACAAAGCTTACGCTCCGACCTTTCCAAGTCCCATTTCCTGTCCGATATTGAGAATATGGTCTCCGATTCGTTCAAAGTCCGTCAACATTTCGGAGTAGAGAATACTAACCTCCTCGTCCTGCCTGCCCTGCTGCATACGGTCGATCTGTCCCTGGCGGAACATCTCGGTCATGTCGTCGATCTGCTGTTCTGCTTTCTCGATGCGTTTCACGAGCTCCTTATCTCCCTTCTCAATATCACTTAAGATATTCAATGCGCTCAGACTCGCCTCTTTCATCTGCCGGATCTCATCCATCTCTGTCTGCGAAAAAGAGATCCCTTTTTCTCCCATCATTTGCGTGTACTCGCAAAGATTCGTCGCATGATCCCCGATCCGCTCCAGATTGCCGCATACTTTAAACAGGGCGCTCATATATTTCGCGTCTTTACGGTTCGTCTCATTGACAATGACCTTGGAGATATATTTACATATCTCTTTGTTGAGAAAATCAATATACTCCTCTTTCTCATCCACTTTCTTCAGCAGCTCAGAGGAACTCTCCAGCACTGCGTCGAAACTCAGGCTTACGTTCTCCTTTGTCATCTGAAGCATTCTGCCTACCTCTTTGCGCACTCCTGTCAGAACAATGGCGGATGTACCGATATGGTTCTCTCTCTTTGTATCCACCGGACGAATGAACTCCAGATGCATCCCTTCCAGTGTCTCTTCCTTCTTGTCCGGGAGCACCCGTTCCGCAAACGATGCAAGATAGTTTCCAAATGGAATCAGAAGAACCGTAGTAACAATATTAAATAATGTATGCATATTGGCGATCTGGGCTGCCACGTTGGTTGGCGTCCAGCTTTCCACTAGAGCGGTCAGCGGCGTCAGGATACAGACGGTCGTAAAGATCACCGTCCCGATCATATTGAATGTCAGATGGATGATCGTCGTCCGCTTTGCGTTCCTGCTTGTTCCGATAGACGCCAGTACCGCCGTGATACAGGTTCCGATATTCTGTCCGAAAAGGACAAACACCGCACTTGGAAGTCCGATCAATCCATTGGACGCAAGAGCCTGCAAAATACCGACGGATGCGGAAGAAGACTGAATAATCGCTGTAAATACCGCACCAGCCAGAATTCCAAGCACCGGATTGGAGAACTTCGTCATCAGACCTACAAACGCTTCTGAATCACGAAGCGGCATCATCGATGAACTCATCATCTCCATACCGAGAAAAAGTACGCCAAGTCCCGCTACAATCAGCCCATAATTATGTACTTTCGGACTCTTTAGAAAGATAATCAGCGCTACTCCGATAAACGCAATCAACGGAGCGATCGCCCCGATATCAAGAGCAATCAGCTGTCCCGTAATTGTCGTACCGATATTGGCTCCCATAATGATCCACACTGCCTGCCTGAGTGTCATCATTCCTGAATTTACAAACCCTACCACCATAACTGTGGTCGCTGAAGATGACTGAATCACAGCCGTAACCCCCGCACCTACAAGAACTCCTAAAAAGCGGTTAGCAGTCAGTCTCTCCAGAATCCGTTTCATCTTGTTTCCGGCCGCTGCCTCAAGTCCGGAGCTCATCATTTGCATTCCGTAAAGAAATAAAGCAAGTCCCCCCAGCAGGCCAAAAAAGTCTGTCAACTTCATGTTCTCTTTTCCTCCATAAAAAAGAATTTTCCTCTTTGATTTTACAAAATGCTAACTTATTTTTAACATTCTATTTATATATTTACTAGAAAAGGCGGAATTACGCAATAGGTATCCCAAAAATTAACACGATTTTACATGAATTTTACATTGATTTTACATTTCTTTTCGACAAAAAAGCCGGAAAATCTCTTTTCCGGCCCCCATGTTACCATATTTCCATAATTTCAATGTCATCTTGGTTCTTCGGATTCAGATAAAGATCTAAGGATTCTATCCATGGACTGCTCTGATAGCTTCCGATCTCACCTTTTTTCAGATCCTTCAAAATCATATCACGAAGTTCCATCACTTCCTTCATCTCGTCTCTATCTTCATCCGAATCTGGATAATCAAATCCGACCGCTGCATCGTGCTGCCAAAACTTCGGCTTGACTTTCTTCTTATTATACTGGATACGGTACCTGACTGTGTTTTCCGGTATGGAATCATCCCAGTTAAGGTTCAGATAACGGGTTCCATAGCCCAAATAGAATCTGATGTCCTCTCCCTCAGACAAATATGCCAGCTCTTCTTCTCCTTCCATGGTGGCCATCTCAGTCTCCCCTACGATACGCTCTCCTACATAGTCAAGTGAAAAAAACTCCATAAGTCCAATGCCTGCGCCGATTCCACTGATCAGAACACCAACCACAAAAATCAGCGCCAGCAGTTTTCTCTTCTCCCGCATCTACTCTACCTCCTCTGCCTCTACCGGGACAGTCTCTTTTCTTGGCACCCGTTTCCGATACTTCTTCCTAAGGCCAAAGGTCAGGATTCCAAGAGCGCCTCCTGACATGGCGGCACCAAAGCAGAAGAGCTCAGCTCCCAGAAGCGGATACCCTCCAAACACCAAAATCAGCAAGATACCAAAGCCGAACAAGCAGCATGCCGCCAGTCCAATCAGCAAACAGGTGATCAGAATCCAGGTAAGATTCCAGATCAGAATACAGAAATTCCAGGCAAGCCGTTTACTCGTATCCCAGAAATATCGCTCCCCTCTCACCGCCCTGGCTTTCTTCTTTTGAAGCACGCCCTCCTGCGTCGTTCCCCGGAATGCTCTCCATCCTCTTCTCATTGCCTCCCACATATGATGGATGGAGTCTTTCATCCCAGCAAGCCAGCCTCCGATCTTTCCGTCCAGTTTCTTACTCCCCTCGGATACACTCTCCATATCCGGCTTGCGGATTGTGATGCCTTTCCTGCGCTCCTCAAATCGCGGATCCACATGGTAAGCTTCCAATATATCCGCCGCCAGCTCTCCGATATTGCCAAAATCCCGAATCGCTTCCTCTTCGCTTAATCCGCTCTTCATCTTCAGGTCAATGTGCTGAGCGTACTCATCGAGAATGTCCTGCTGTTCCTTATCATCCAGAACCCTCAGATGACTCTCCAGTTCTTTTAAAAACCCTTCTTTATTCATGCTTTCCCTCCTTTAAGAAGCGGCAGACCCGCTCCTGAAATTCATTCCACTCTGCTTCCAACTGATCCCCATACAGGATCCCGGCCGCAGTCAGATGATAATACTTCCTGGGCGGTCCTTCTGTGGACTCCCTCAGGTATGTCTCAAAGTAGTGCTCGTTTGTCAATCGCTTCAGGAGCGGATAGATGGTCCCCTCATTGACGTCGATCACCTTAGATACTTCTGTCACAAGCTCATATCCGTACATATCCCGGTCTCGGACCGATTTCAGGACGATCAGCTCCAGAACTCCTTTTTTAAACTGTGGATTCATCTCATCCCCCCTTTGTTATTATACTATACCCACTACTATACATTGTCAAGTACCAAAAATATTATAATAGCGGACGGCATACGCCGTCCGCTATGTTTCTGAATGAAAAAAACTATTCCTGCTCTTTTTCCGTCTGTTTCAGATTGTCCTTGTCAAAATCAAGCACATTTGGCAACTCGGAAGAAACGAGATAGACGTTCTGCTTTTCCTTGTCTGTCAGATAGTAATCCGAGTCAGCTCCATCTCCGATATAGAGCGTTCCTGTGTCTCCATTCTCCCCTGTCACTATGATGGTATAGGATGCTTCATTCAGTCCGTAGCTCTCAAGTGGATCCGGATCTTTGATCTGCTTTTCGGCCTTTACATCAGATACCGTATCCGCGATATCCTGGATTGTTTCCTGCACAAGGGCTGTTTCCTTATCGTTTTTCAGATACCAGGTGCCGTCCTCCTTGACAAAGGACATACTGCTTCCATCATCGGCACTGTAGGTGATTTCCACCGGGTTCTCAATATCCAGGACCTGAATCGTCTTTTCTTTTTCTTTCTGATCCTCTTTTTTTGCCTGTGATTTATTGTAGCTTTTCAGTCCGAAATACACACCGCACAGAGCAAGCAGAATCACTACGAGTATGATTAGACCTTTTTTCTGTCTCATTTTTATCCACCTATGCCTTTCTGCGTTTCATCCAGATGACAAATCCACCGATCAGCACGACCGCAGGCACACCGAAAATAAGCGCTGTACTGATGGAACCCGCATGCTGCACTGTGTTCATCTCAACTGACAAACTCTTGGGGTCAATGGAGAGATTTTCCACATCGTCAAAATTGTTCAATACCATGTTTACAAAAAGTCTCTTATTGTCCAGATTGGAAAAATAATCTGTAATCTGGGAGTTGATCATACTCTCCGAAGCAATCACTGTCAGCTTTGCCTCTCCCTCTTCGGCCACTGCGGCAAGCGTGTATTCCCCCTGAGTCTGTTCATCCTCCGTAACCGCGTACCCATCCGGGGATGTTGTCATCACTTCATCCACTGTCAACGTATCTCCGAGATCCTTCTTGACCGTAAAGCCTGCGGAATTTACAAGCAGTACCATATTGTTTTCCAGTCCGTCACCAAGATCTCCGGATGCCGAGATTTCCGGGAAAATATAGTAGTAATTACCCTGATAGTTTCTCTGCGTATCCGCAATGTATCCTTTCGTCTTTGTCATGCCATACTGATCCATCACCGAGTCCAGATTCGGCGTATCTGACATAGCGTCTCCCATGACATAGATCACTTTGCCTCCTCCTGAAAGGTATTCAAGAAGCATCGTCTTTTCCTGCTCCGAGAAGTCTCCGGACGGAGCATCGATGAGAAGCAGGTCACAATCTGCCGGCATCTCTTTCACCATCAAAAGATTGAGCTCTTCCGTTGTCACACTGGATCCTTCGAGTTCATCTGTCATTTCTGTGGACAGTGTTGTCTCTCCATGTCCTGTTGTATAGTACAACTTTTTGCTTACATCTGTCGTCACCTGGTTAATGGCGCTTGTAAGCTGGCCGTCCGCGTCAAATTCCGATTCGGACGTGGAACCTGACGTATAGTAGGAACTGTAATCTTGTACAATGATATCGCTAAACGGTACTGTTACCGACTTTCCCGTATCCTCGCAAGACACAACGATCGAGCTTGACTGTGCGTCTTTGTTCTCCTGAAGTGCCTGCGGATGGTCTACCGGATTAATCCATTCTACACCGATCTGATCCGTAAGAGCCGTATAGCGGTCTAAAAATGTCTTAATCCGCTCATCCGTGGTAGATTTGTCTGCATAAACTGTAAACTTGATCTTATGTCCCAGATTTTTCAAAAGTTTTCTGGACGTCTTGGACACTCCGTAAATATTCTTATTGCTGACATCCACCTGTTTCCATTTCTCCGGAAGCTGGCCCACAATGAGATTAACAACCACTGCGATTACTATCACGACCGCGATCATACCCACACTGTAAAATCCATGGCGGGTTTGCACACTCCGGAATTTTTTCAGTAATTTCTTCATGTCTCCCCCTCCTAACTGAATCTTCTTTTCTGTATGGACTGTACGGTCAGGAATAAAAATACCCCGATCAATGTCAGATACATCACAATCCCTCCGATATCCAGCAAACTGTTCTCCGCCGCACTGGTAAAGGTAGAGACAAGCGCGAATTTCCCAAAAATTGTCGAAAGGAGACCTTCATAGAGGGAAGATTTCACAAAATAAAGCACCACCAGGATGATGGTTCCGATCAGTTCCAGACCACCTGCAAGCACGCCGTTTTTCGTCATGTTGTAGATGAACAAAACGCAAAGTGTCAGAATCATCCAGATACCCGCCATGCCGCCAAACGCGGAAGACGGCAGGAATCCCAGCAGTCCGTCCCACAAATATACAACCATCAATACCCCAAAAGTACCGATCGCCGCAATAATCTGGCTCTCCGTCATGGCGGAGATGAAGCTTCCGATGGCAATGTATACACACCCAAGAAGGAAGAACACCAGAATGGACGCGTAGTCCGCCTTAAAATACGCCTTCCCCTGTGTACTGATAATCAGCGGATAAGCACAGAACAACATACATGGGATAAGAAAGACACTCACCATTGCAAGATATTTCCCGATCACCATCTTCCCTACGCTCACAGGAGACGTCAAAAGGAGCTGATCCGTCCGGCTTCTACGCTCCTCGGAAAAACTCCGCATCGTGAGCACCGGAATCGCCACCAGAAATACGAACATGACCCCCTCCAAAGAATAAGAGAAATACGGATATCCACTGTGCAGATTATAAGCCATGAAATAGATTCCCGTCATAAACGTTAAAAAGGCGATAAAAATACTCCCCGTCATGGAATAAAAATAGGATTTGAATTCCCGTTTATAAATTGCCAGCATGTGGACGTCCTCCTTCCTGGGTCAGCCGGAGGAAGATATCCTCCAACGTGTGTTGTTTTTTGTACATGGAAATCAAAGAACAGTCCTCTCGCGCGAACGCTTGGAAAACCTCTTCCCGGATATCCGTATCTTCATCCGTCTCAATTACGGCTTTTGTGATTCCAGGATCTCCGGATAAGTACGTCACCTTCTGTATTCCGGAAATCCCTGACAAAATCTCTTCCGTGCGCTCCGGCAAAAGCCTTGTCTCTATTTCTACAGGTTCATTCCCCGCAAACTGTCTTTCCAGATTCTCCGGTGTGTCGCTGGCCACAAGTTTTCCCTGGGAGATGATGATAATGTAGTCACATACCTCCCGGATTTCCGCAAGAATATGGGAGCTCAAAATGACCGTGTGATCTTTTGCGAGCTCCCTGATGAGTTCTCTGATCTCTATAATCTGCTTTGGATCCAGTCCGACGGTCGGTTCATCCAGGATAATCGTTTCCGGAAATCCCAGGACTGCCTGTGCCAATCCTACTCTCTGGCGGTATCCTTTGGACAGATTTTTAATCAGCCTCTCCCGGACATCGTAGATCTTCACCATCTTCATAATCTTTTTGACTTCCGCCTTTCTACTGTTCCTTGCCACCTTCTTTAGTTCTGCCGCAAACATCAGATACTCTTCTACCTTCATTTCCATGTAAAGCGGCGGCATCTCGGGCAGATATCCCACCGACTTTTTGGCAAGCTCCGGTTCTTTTAAAATATCATGGCCGTCAATAAGAACCTCCCCTTCGGTGGCGCCAAGATACCCGGTCATAATATTCATGGTCGTAGATTTACCCGCCCCATTCGGTCCGAGCAGGCCGTAAATATGCCCCTTTTCTATCCGGAAGTTCAGATGGTCTACCGCAGTGTGACTGCCGTATTTCTTCACTAATCCCTTAACTTCGATCAATGTACTTCCCTCCTCTGTTTTAGTCTATGCACCACCTTAACAGGAAATTGTGACCATTCTGTGCAAAAAATGTGATAAAAAAAGAAACTCTCGTCTTGTCACGGTTTTCGGATTATAATATAGTAGATGCAGCAAGAGCATTTATAAGGAGGAAACAAATGGAATACGCAAAAGAACTTCAGATGGATTCACAGGAAGCTGCTGTCAGAATGGAGGAGGGACGGCTCTATCTTCCGTCCGACGAAGAGATTATGAAAAAACAGTTGGACTGTCTGGAAAAGCTCTATGATTACAACCAGACCAGACCCCATGACCAAAAGCTCCGGGCTTCCATGTTAAAAGACATGTTTGCCAAGCTGGGGGACGGGTGCTACATTGAACCGCCTCTTCGATCTAACTGGGGCGGATACCACACTCACTTCGGAGATCATGTCTATGCCAACTTCAACCTGACTTTGGTAGATGACGGACATATTTATGTGGGAAGCAAGACCATGATCGGACCAAATGTCACCATTGCTACCGCCGGACATCCCATCGAGCCAAACCTCCGGTATTTAGAGATGCAGTTTAATATGGATGTCCATATCGGGACGAATGTCTGGATTGGTGCGGGGGCTGTCATTTTACCGGGCGTTACCATTGGGGACAATACTGTTATTGGCGCCGGAAGCATCGTGACCAAGGATATCCCTTCCAATGTCGTTGCCGTGGGGAATCCGTGCCGGGTGCTCCGTGAAGTCAGCGAACACGATCGGGAGTACTATTACCGGAACCGCAGGATCGATCTTCCGATTCCTGACGTTCTTCCTGATAAATCAAATGCTCCGCTGTAATCAACGGGGCATCGGACTTGTAACTCGAAAAAGCAGTAAAAAGCTTTGTGCGATTGGTAATTTTCCTGTCCGCACAAAGCTCTTTCTATCATGGCTGTAAGCCAAAATCTAATCTCCAGATTCCATCCCATGTTCCTGTGGGCGCTCAAAGTCCAGATCAATCTCCCGTACTTCCTGTCTCGTTGGGATGGAGTCGGCCGCCCCCTCTCTTGTGACCGCTATAGCCGCCGCCCTGGTGGCAACCATCAGGCACTCCCGCACATCCATCCCCGAAACAAGGGAAGCGAGAAAGTATCCGGTAAAAGTATCCCCTGCTCCCGTTGTATTCTTCACGGGCACATGCAGGCTGTCCTGATAAAACCGTCTCTGTGCGTCCTGATAGACACAACCGTCCCCGCCCAGCGTCATCACAATGCCTGCTTTCGGATATCTTGTAATCATCTCGTCAAGGATGTCAGAGAGATCTTCCTTTCCTGTCATCTGTGCTCCCTCAATCTCATTTACGAGGAAAAGATTGACTTTGGAAAGGTCACAGGAATCGATCTGGGTATTATATGGAGATGGGTTCAGCACGATCCGCATCTTCCTTTTCGCTGCTGCCTCAATGACATAATCCACCAGATTAATCTCATTTTGCAGAAGCACAATGTCGTCCTCCCCAAAATCCGCCAACACTTCATCGATATAATTTTTTGAAAATTTCCGGTTGGCGCCGCCATAGAGCAGGATACTGTTCTGGCCTGTCTCATCTACCTGGATAATGGTATGACCGGACGGTCCCGCCACTTTCCATATATAATGGGTGTGAATGTTTTCCTGACGGCAGAGATTCACGAGCATCTCTCCGTCCTCACCGATCATCCCGGCATGGTGGACGTCCATCCCCGCCCTTGCAAGTGCGATAGACTGATTCAGTCCTTTACCGCCACAGAAGATTTTTCGCTCTTTCGTGTCCTGAGTCTCTCCGGGCTCCACAATATGATCCACCGAGTATGTGTAATCCAGATTCAGCGAGCCAAAATTGATGATCCTCATCTGTACATCCTCCTTTTATTCCTCAATTTTCAAAATCTCCCTGTCATAGGTCCACAGTCCGTTGACCTCTTCTTCAATATCGGAAAGCTGGGTGTATACTGCCGCGCACAGACCTTTCCGCTCCAGTTCCCGGACCTCTTCCCAAATGTTCTCATAGGCATGACGCAGCTTTTTACGCCCGGTATAGATCCGGTATCCGTATACTTTCGGACACATACTGTGTCCCTTTTCTCTCATGGAAAAACCGCCAAACTCCGAAAGCACCGAGGCACGTTCCTTCTCAGGCTTTACCCCGAGGCGAAAGAAATAGTTGTGCGTACTTCTCACATCCCCGCATCTTTGGTCAAACCATCCGCTTGCCGCATCCACCAGTCTTGTAGGATCAAGCTGTTTCAGTTCTTTCGTAAGCCTTACTGTGTCAAACTGCCCCCATCCTTCATTAAATAACGTCCAGAGAATGATGGATGGATGCCCGTAGAGCGTGCGGACTGTCCTTCGCATTTCATGTTCAAACTCCCTGCGCCCCCTCTCCCGTTTCCGGGAAAGCAGACGTCTTACCCGGTCCATGACTGGAAGATGCCAAATACTCATAGCGGTAGCCCCATAAGTCACATACCAGTGATGGTAAGTCTCCCCACCGTTTACCATATCCTGCCAGACAAGTATTCCCAATCGGTCACAGTGGTAATACCAACGCTGTGGTTCGATCTTGCAGTGCTTTCGCAGCATATTGTATCCTAAACGCTTTGCCTCCCGGATATCAAAGACCATCGCCTCGTCAGACGGCGCTGTATAAAGACCATCTGGCCAGTATCCCTGGTCAAGAAGTCCTTTCTGAAACAAGACTTCGTGGTTCAGACAGATTCTCGGAACTCCTTTTTTATCATGCTCTACCGTGACACATCGCATGGCAAAATAGCTTTTCACTTTATCTTTTCCCATCCGTACCTCGAACCGGTACAAATACGGATCCCATGGAGTCCAGCTTCTGCGTGCCCGCAGACGAATCCGCACTTTCTCATTCGTACGGGCTTCGCAGACCCGCTCTTCCAAAATGATCTTAACCCTTTTGCAGACATTGGCAAACACTGTAATCTCCACTTCCCCAGTATCGTAAAGGGCCGTACATTTGATCTCCCGGATATAATTGTGCGGCACCGCCTCCATCCAGACAGTCTGCCAGATTCCGCTCTGCGGGGTGTAAAACATACCGCCTTTTTTGATTTTCTGTTTTCCTTTTGCATGCCATGCCTGATCTGAGAGATCCCGAACCCGCACGCAAAGATCATTCATCCCGCTCCCAAGATACGGCGTCGCATCTACAGAAAAAGGAAGATAGCCTCCCTTGTGGCACCCGGCCCGATGTCCGTTTACATATACGACACACATCTGATCCACCGCCCCGAAATGAATCAGGACTCGTTCCCCGGAAACGGCCGGATTCTTAAAAGTACGGTGATACCAGAGCGTCTCCTTTGGTCCAAGTCTTCTGTTCACTCCGGAAAGCGGACTCTCCGGTGAAAACGGGACGAGGATCTGTCCCTCATAAGAAGCGGGCGGGCGTCTTTTCATCTCCTTACAAATCCGGTAGTCCCAGTATCCGTTTAAGTTCACATAGCTTTTCCGCCGCATCATCGGCCGCGGATACTCTGAAAGGACATGCTCCGGATCCAATTCCTTCCCCCATCTCGTATAAAGCGTTTTCATTTTCCCTGATCTCCTTTCAGACTCTGTTCCATCTTCAGAAGATACTGGTATAACCTCTCCAGCTCCTCCTCGTCGAACGACTTCCACCAGATTTCATCTCCCTTTTCAAAGATATGCTGTACCTGCACAGCTTTTTTTCTTCCTTCTTCCGTCAGACTAATCAGACAGGACCGTCTGCATTCCGGGTCAATCTGCTTGGAAAGCAGACCCGCCGCCACCAGACGATCCACCGTACGGGAAATCGTCGTAACATCGACAAAACAACAATCCGCAAGTTCTCTTTGTGTCATAGTACCATATTTTCTGAGAGAATTCAAAATTCTTGGCTGGCCTTGCCCCACCGTCAGTCCAATTTCCTGAAAATACGGCCTCAGCGCTGCCCGCCGCAATGTATTGACCTGAAACCATAATTCTCTGATCTTACATTTATCCATATTCCTCTACTCCAGTTCAAACTGCCCTGTATAAAGCTGATAATACCGTCCTCTTTGTTCCAGAAGTTCCTCGTGGTCTCCCCGCTCGATGATTTCTCCTTTTTCCAGAACCATGATAGCCTTGGAGTTGCGTACCGTGGAAAGCCGGTGGGCGATGACAAAGACAGTTCGACCCTCCATAATAGCATCCATCCCTTTCTCGATCAGCCGTTCAGTCCGAGTATCGATGGAACTTGTCGCCTCATCCAGAACAAGCACCGGAGGCTTTGCGGCAGCGGCTCTTGCGATCGCCAGGAGCTGCCGCTGTCCCTGGGAAAGGTTACTGCCATCCCCATAAAGCATGGTCTCATACCCCAGCGGAAGTTTACGGATAAAAGAATCCGCATTAGCGATCCGCGCGGCCTCCGTCACCTCTTCATCCGTGACATCCAGATTTCCGTAACGAATGTTGTCCGCAATCGTCCCTGTAAACAGATGGGTGTCCTGAATGACCATGGCAAGAGATCGCCGCAGGTCATCCTTTCGGATATGCCGAATATCGATTCCGTCATAGGTAATTGTACCGCTCTCAATTTCGTAAAACCGGTTAATCAGATTGACGATCGTCGTCTTTCCCGCCCCGGTGGACCCTACAAAAGCAATCTTTTGTCCCGGCTTTGCATAGAGAGAAATCCCGTTTAGGATAGTCTTCCCTTTCACATAAGAAAATACTACATTTTCAAACCGCACATCCCCTGTCAGAGGAGTCAGCACTGTCCGTCCATCCCTTTGTTCCTTCCAGGCATAAATTCCCGTTTTCTCTTCACACTCTGTCAAGATCCCATTCTCCTCTTTGACATTGGAAAGCGTGACCATTCCCTCGTCGATCTCCGGCTCTTCTTCCATCATCTGGAAAATCCGTTCCGCACCGGAGAGGGCCGCCAGAAGGAAGTTCACCTGCTGTGTAAACTGGTTCATCGGCATGGCGCTTTGCCGCACATATACCAGATAGGAAGAAAGACTTCCGATATCCAGAAGCCCTGACAGAGCAAAGAGGCCTCCTACGCATGCGGAAACCGCGTAATTGACAAAGGAAAGGCTTACAATGGTCGGTATCATCATTCCTGCAAATGTCAGGGCGTTGGTAGATTCCCGCCGGAGAGTTTCATTCAGTTCGCAGAATTTTTTAAAATCTACTTTCTCGTGGTTGAATACTTTCTCCACCTTCTGGCCAGCCGCCATCTCTTCCACGAATCCGTTAATCTTCCCGATCTCCTCCTGCTGCCTTGTAAAATATTTTCGGCTTCTGCTGCCATTAAATTTGATAAAAGCCGCCATCAGAAGCAGGAATACTACAACAATGAGGGTCAGCCGTACACTTAACACGAGCATCATGCTGATCGTCCCCACAAGCATCAGAAAACTCTGGATCAGCATGGCGAAACTGCTGTTCATAGCCTCCTGTACCGTATCCACATCATTGGTAAAGCGGCTCATCAGTTCTCCATGAGTGTGAGCATCAAAATATTTAAGGGGCAGCTTTTGTACATGGGCAAACAAATCGTGGCGAATCTCCTTGATCACTTTCTGTGCCGTCATTACCATAAGCTGATTGTAGCCAAAAGTCGCCGCCACTCCACACAGATAAAGGATCCCCATTCCTGCCACCGCCGTCAGAAGACCTTTTACATCTCCCGGCAGGATAAACCGGTTGATGACCGGTTTCAACAGATAAGTCCCCAGAATATTAGCTCCGGTGCTGATCAGCACCAAAAGCGCCACCAGAAGGAACATCCACTTGTGTCCGCCAAGATAGTGCATCAGATGTCTCATAGTCCGTTTTAGATCTTTTGGTTTCTTATATCCGAGATATCTCGCCATTACAACTCCGCCCCTTCCTTCTGAGATTCATAGATTTCCTGGTAAATTTTGTTCCGTGCGAGCAGCTCTTCGTGAGTTCCGATATCCGACACCCTGCCGTCATCGAGAATCAGAATCTGATCCGCATGCCGCACAGAGGAAATTCTCTGGGCGATGATGATTTTTGTCATCTCCGGCAGTTCTTCTTTGAGCATAGTTCTGATCCTTGCCTCCGTCGCCGTATCAACGGCACTGGTTGAATCATCCAGAATCAATACTTTCGGCTGTTTTAAGATGGCTCTTGCAATACAGATTCTTTGCTTCTGGCCTCCTGATACATTCACACCACCCTGTCCCATCTCTGTCTCGTAGCCGTCCGCAAGGCGGTCGATGAACTCATCCGCACAGGCAATGCGACATGCCTTTTTTATTTCCTCCATCGCAGCATCCTCCTTACCCCATCTGAGGTTTTCCAAAAGGGTACCGGAGAAAAGAGTATTCTTCTGTAAGACAACCGCAATGGCATCCCGCAAATGCTCCATCGGATACTTCCGTACCGGAATCCCGTCAATCCGTACTTCTCCTCTTGTCGCGTCATAAAGTCTTGGAATTAACTGGATCAGAGTGGATTTGGCCGACCCGGTCTGCCCAATGATCCCAAAGGTACTGCCTGCCGAAATTGTCAAAGAAATATCTGTCAGCACATCCTCCGGGGCATCTTTACGGTACCGGAAGTAAACATGGTCAAACTCGATCTCTCCACATTTGACATCATAGTCTTCTGCCTCTCGATCCGTAATATCCACTTCTTCATCAATAATTTCCAGAATCCGGCTGCCAGATGCCATAGACCTTGTCAGCGTCAAAAACACATTGGAGATCATGGACAACGAATTTAAAATCTGCATCACATAACTTAGAAACCCTGTCAGCTCTCCGACCTGCATCCCACCGGTCTGAATCATTCTGCCCCCGAACCATATGATACTTAAAATCGTCCCATACATTACAATCTGCATAGCAGGCATATTTAAAGCCGCCAGACGAAACGCCCGCTCTGACTGATTCTTCAGATTGTCGTTGACTTCCTCAAATTTTTCCGTTTCATATTCGCCTTTGACATAGGCTTTCACCACCCGGATCGCCGTCAGGTTTTCCTGGATGATCCGGTTTACCAGATCGATCGCTTTTTGCATCTTCTTATAAAGAGGCTGCATATGTCCCACAATCGTAAACAGCATGACCGCCAGAACCGGAAGTGCCACAAGAAATACCAACGCCAGCTTGGCATTTATAGAAAAGGCCACTGCTGTCGCCGCCACCAGCATCACCGGCCCCCTGCAAAATGGCCTAAGCCCCGTTGATACCGAATTCTGGATATTGGTCACGTCACTTGTCAGTCTCGTCACAATAGACGACACCCGGAAATGATCAATCTTAGCAAAGGAAAAACCCTGAAGCTTTTCGTACTCTGCTTTGCGCAGTTGGGCTCCAAGCCCCTGCCCTGCAAGTGCTGAAAACCTGGAGCTTCCGATTCCCAGAAGCAGGGCCAGCACAGCACAGATCACCATCTGAAATCCTTTCATATAGATATAATGGCGGTCCTGATTCGCCACGCCAACATCAATCAGATCCGCCATAATGAGCGGCACAATGAGTTCAAACATCGACTCCGCCGCCACGCATGCGATCGCCAGGGCCGCATACTTTTTGTACTTTCCCATATAAGAGAAAATTCTCCTCAGCAATGCCCGCACCTCCATTCAATAGTTGCATATACAATTATTGTATGTTCACTTATGAGAGATGTCAAGACGCTCACAATAATAGAAACACGTTTTCAAGCGAACCCGGGGTATTGCTCTAGGCCTATTGAGTTGGCATATTGGACTGGGCTTATCTGGCTGCATCCCCCTTTTGCTTATATGCCACATACAGTAAAAGTGCCAACAAAAGGATTGTAACGATAACAATTGAATAGCGTTCAAAGACCGCTGTGATCTGATACCAGGAGCTCCCGGCCTTCTTTCCAAGACTAAGCAAAAGAAGATTCCAGACACTGCTTCCGATCACCGTGCGAATGAGGAAACCTGCAAGGGGCATCCTTGTCATTCCGGCCGGAATGGAAATCAGACTTCGTATGACAGGCACACATCTGCCAATCAGTACGGCTGTATTTTCATGTTTATCAAACCAGTTTAGTGTTTTTTTGAGATCTTCTGCTTTGAATCCGATTTTCTGAATCCATCGTTTAGACAGAATACGCTCCAGACGTTCAAGCGGAATGAGCCGTCCCGCCAGATACAAAAGCATTGCCCCCGCTGTGGAGCCTGCCGTCGCCGCAATCACCATTCCTGTCAGAGTCAGGCTTGTATGCTCAGTCATAAAGCCTCCGAAAGTCAGCACCACCTCTGATGGAATAGGCGGAAAGATGCTCTCAATCGTAAGAAGCAGAAACATTCCCGGATACCCGAACCGGGAGAGAAGCCTCAGCAGTTGTAATTCCATTTTTTCTTTTCCTTTTCGATTTCTCTATGACACTGTATCGCTTTTTCCACCTCTTTATGCATCACCGTCCCCTGTTTTCCACATCCGTATACAAAATCTACATGCTCACTGCTCTTCTTTTCAACTTGTTCAAAAATCTTGCACAAAAACACCCACTGTATTAATCCTGAAATTGGCTTTATTCCTAATAAGCTTGCAATTTTTTTCATTTATTTGCACAAAAAATATGGAAAGAATTCGGATATAATTGTATAATAATTGCAGAGCAAAAGAAAAGGGAGGACTCACAATGAAGCAAAACAGTATGTTAGCAATGATTTTAGCTGGTGGGAGAGGGTCACGTCTGCATGACCTGACTACAAAAGTAGCAAAGCCTGCCGTATCATATGGCGGAAAATACCGTATCATCGATTTCCCTTTGAGCAACTGTGCAAACAGCGGCATTGATACGGTTGGGGTTCTGACTCAGTACGAATCCATCCTTCTGAACAGCTACGTTGCGGCAGGCCGCCGTTGGGGACTTGACGCAAAAAACAGCGGGGTCTATGTACTTCCGCCTCGTGAAAAAGCCGATGCCAATCTGGATGTTTACAGAGGAACCGCGGACGCGATTACACAAAACATCGATTTCATCGACACCTTTGCTCCGGAATACCTTCTCGTACTTTCCGGAGATCATATTTACAAAATGAATTATGCAAAAATGCTCGCTTACCACAACGACTGTAATGCGGATGCAACCATCGCGGTCATTGAAGTACCATTAAAAGAAGCCAGCCGGTTTGGTATTATGAATACGCAGGATGACGGACGCATCTACGAATTTGAGGAAAAACCGGAGCATCCGAAGAGCACTCTGGCATCCATGGGTATCTACATCTTCAACTGGAAGCTGTTACGGAAACTTCTGATTGCAGACGCAAAGGATCCGGATTCCAATCACGATTTTGGTAAGGACATCATTCCTCAGCTCCTTGCGGATGACAAGCGTCTGTTCGCTTACAAATTCAAAGGATACTGGAAAGACGTTGGAACTATCGACTCCCTTTGGGAGGCAAACATGGATCTGCTCAACGCAAACAATGAGCTCGATCTGAATGATGCTTCCTGGAAGATTTATACAGAAGACGCAACCACACTTCCTCACTATGTAGGACCTGACGCGGAGATTCAGCGTGCCTTTATCACTCAGGGCTGCACCATCGAAGGAATCGTGAAGAATTCTGTCCTGTTCACCGGGGCTAAGATTGGCGCAGGTGCAAAAATCATAGACAGCGTCATTATGCCGGACGCCGAGATTGCGGAAGGAGCTGTTGTAACACGGGCTCTTGTAGCCGATGGTGTTAAGATCGGCAAAGATGCTGTTGTCGGAAACGCTGACAGCGAGCACATTGAATTAGTGGCGAAAAACGTAAGGGGGATTGAATAATATGAGTAGAGCATTTGGAATTGTAAACTCTGCCGGAAATCATATCTGGGTAGACGGGATGAACGATTATCGCCCGATTGGAGCCTTCTCTTTCCTCGGAAGATACCGTGTCATCGACTTCCCGATCTCAAATATGACAAACAGTGGAATCGACCATATCCACGTATACGTAAGAAGAAAACCTCGTTCCCTTGTTGAACACATGGGAACCGGACGTCATTACAATCTGAACTCCAAGAGAGGCAAGCTTCTCACTTTGTTTACTGAGTTCAGTTCAGACAACGACGTCTACAATACTGATATCGCCGCTTACCTGAACAATCTTGAGTGCATCGAGGATGCGCCATATCCATATGTAATCCTTGCTCCAAGCTATATGGTTTACTCAGAGAATTTCAGCACTCTGCTTCAGAATCATATTGATTCCGGCGCTGATATTACACTGCTCTACCATACAGTCGATACCGCAAAAGAAGAGTTCTTGAGCTGCAACATCTTGACGCTGAACAAGCAGAAGGGAGTCCTATCCATAGAGCACAATAATGGAAACGCCAAGAATCGGAACATTTTCATGGATACTTACGTGATGAAGAAAGAGCTGTTCCTTGAACTGATCGCCAAGGCAAGAAAGCTCTCCTCCGTCTATACCCTGGCACAAATCGTCAACTTTGAGTGCGGCGAGCTGGATGTGCGCGGCGTATCTCATCACGGATACTTCGCTTCTATAACAGACTTTAAGAGTTTCTATCATGCGAATACAGAGCTGATTAATGCAAAGGCAGCAGCAAGCCTTTTTGATAAAAATTGGCCGATCTACACAAGGACCAATGATTCCTGTCCTACCCAGTATTTCGAGACGGCATCTGTGAAAAATTCCGTTGTCTCCAATGGCTGCCTGATTGAAGGAACAGTGGAGAATTCCGTCATTGGCCGTGGCTGCATAGTGAAGAAAGGCGCTGTCGTAAAGAACAGTGTCATCCTTCCTGGCGCTTCCATCGGCAAGAATATTACGGTAGAGAATTATGTCATTGACAAGAACGCAGACATCCGCCATGTCACCAGTCTGACAGGAAGTCCGGATGCCCCTGGCTACATCAAGCGCGGAGATACAATCTAGCAGTCTGCTGTCAGAAAGAATTCTTTATAAGAGTAGAGTACACAAAAGAGGGGGATACAGATAAACTGCATCCCCCTCTTTTCTGTCTGATAGCAGAAAATTCTTCCCTCGTAATTCTCTCCGGTTCGTATCTCTGAATGTCTATGTATGTGATGTATCCCGTTCTTCTGTCACTCTTATAAACTTGCCATCAGAATCCCGTTCAAAGTTCAGTACAGTTTCCGTCTCCTGATCCCCTTTCTCGTAACGGACTATTACCTGTTCCTTATCCTCGCCCTTCTCCCCCGGCGTCATTTCTTTTACCTTGATGTTAAGCCCATCATTTTCTGCCTCCAAAAGGTAAACCAGTGCGGGGCCGGAAGAAAGAAAGTTCTCCAACTGCCCTTCCGCAAAATAGGTTCCCACCTCTTCTTCCCATCTCTCCTGCACTATATCGTTCTTCTCCTGTGTTTTTCTGACCGCATCCTCATCTTCTTCCACACCTTCTCCGATTACACTTGGCGTAAAAAGCAAATCCGGATTGGGCGCCGTCATCATAGTTTCAATCACTGCCTGCGCCTCTTTGCTGACCTCTCCAGCCTCGGACACATTCTCTTTCTTTTTATCTTCTTCCTTCTTTTCACTGGATTTACCGGACTCACATGCTGTAAGAAGCAGCGACAAAATCAGTATGAGGACACATCTTACTTGGAATCGCTTCCTACTCTTCATCTCTTTCCCTCCTTCCGAAAAGCATTGTTTTGTTTGTTTCTTTTCGTAATTAAAATAGGGAAATATCCATTTTGTTGGAGAGATATTCCAAGATCTTTATCCCCCCGGCGCTGTTGCCCTTCTCATCCAGGGCCGGACCAAAAACACCGATCCCCATCCGATCCACCAAAGGTACTGCAATCCCTCCGCCTACGCCGCTCTTTGCTGGAAAACCGACTGTCATGGCAAACTCTCCTGAACCATCATACATACCACATGTCAACATCAGTGCCCGAATCGCCTTTGCATACTGCGGCTCAATCAACTCCTCCTGGTCTTCGGGATCTGCACCGTGATTAGCAAGTACCAGACTCATATGGGCGATATCATGCGCCGTCACATCTACAGAACACATCCGGAAATAGAAGTCCAAACATTCCTCCACATCTCCCTCCAGTATCCCGGATGCCTTCAGATAATAGGCAAGTGCCCGGTTTCGATCCCCGGTCGCACGCTCGGACTCATAGACCGGGTGATTCAGTTCAATGGCATCATTATCACAGAGCTTTCTCGTAAATTCCAGAAACCGCCCAAACTTCTCATCCGCATCCTTCCCCTTAATGCAGCTTGCCACTGTAATCGCTCCTGCATTGATAAACGGGTTAAACGGCCGGGTTCTTGTCTCCAGTTTTACGATAGAGTTAAACGGATCTCCCGTCGGTTCGACTCCAACCTTTTCATGGAAAAGATGGTCTGCGCCACAGTCCCGGATCGCCAGAATCAAGGACACCAGCTTAGAAATACTCTGAATGGTAAACGGAATTCTCGTATCTCCCGCCTCCAGCACCATCCCATCCAGATCCATAGCACAAACGCCCAGATAATACTTATTCACTTCCTTAAGCTGTGGAATATACTGCGCCGTCTTTCCCAGCTTTGTAAATGCCTTTCCATAGTGCAGGGCGTCCTTGAGAATCTCCTCTGTCAGCATTTCACTTCTCCCTCCCTTTTGCCAGTTCATACTGATAAAATTATCCATAATTATATCATCTCTGTCAAGCAGAAAGTCAGGGCGTAAAGGGAGTCAAAAAAGAACCTTCCCACCTGTTTCCTATCGGTTATAAGCCTCCTCGTAGAGCTGCTCCTGGGAATTAAGCGGTTCATCTTCATTCTGTACTTTATAGTAGAGTCCGTCCCCTCTCAGTTCCCGTGCCTTCTGATTATCCCGGCTCATAGTATCAAAAATATGCTCCAGCTTTTCCTGAATGATAGGATCATAAACCGGCGCCGCAACTTCCACACGCTTCACCGTATTTCTTGTCATAAAATCCGCGGACGCAATATAATACTTCCTCCTCTCCTTCGTCCCAAACATGTAAATACGGGAATGTTCCAGGAATCGCCCCACAATACTGGTAACGCGGATGTTTTCCGTCTTATCTTTCACACCGGCCACCAGACAGCAGATTCCCCGGATCATCATCTCTATCTTCACGCCCGCACAGGACGCATCCACCAGCTTGTCGATAATCTTCTTATCCGTCAGTGAATTCATCTTGATGCCAATATATGCAGGCTCACCGTTCTTCGCATGATTGATCTCCACATCCATCATATCCAGTATCTTATTTTGGAGACACTTCGGCGCAACGAGCAAATACTCTGTATTGTCAACCACCTCACCTTTTGCAAGTGCACGGAATACCTTGGCCGCCTCAACCCCGATGTCGGTATTTGCCGTCATCAGTGAAAGGTCCGTATACAGACGGGATGTCTTTTCATTGTAATTTCCTGTTCCGATTTGGGTAATACATTCAAACTGCGTATCCGTCTTTCTCGTAATCAGACAAAGCTTGGAATGTACCTTGTAACCGTCCAGTCCGTAAATCACCTGACATCCCGCATTTTCCAACTGCCGGGACCATTCAATATTATTCTCCTCGTCAAACCGGGCTCTGAGTTCTACCAGAACCACAACTTCCTTGCCGTTTTCTGCCGCCTCGATCAGCGCCTCAATCACCTTACTCTGCTTTGCCAGACGGTAAAGCGTCATCTTAATGGAAACGACATTCTCATCCTCCGCCGCTTCAGTCAGAAGCCGCAGGAACGGCCGGATGGATTCATACGGATAAGAAAGGAGCTTGTCACCCTCCTTGATTTGCTCAATCATACTTCTACCATCCTGGAACATCGTGGACTTCTGCGGCGTCCTCTTTGCGTAGAACAGGTTCTCATTCTTCCGAAGCATATCCTGAATCTGGAACACAAAAGAAAAGTCAAGCGGAACCGAAGAGTGGAATACATACTTCTCCTCCAACCCCAGATAATTATCCAGCATCATCACACTTCCAATATCCAGATTTCCTGACATCTCCAGGCGAATCGGCGCAAGCTTTCTTCTCTGTTTCATCAGGTCTGCCATAAATTCCCGATAATCCAGGTCCTCATCGTAGAGGGCGTCCGCGTCAATATCAGCATTTCTCGTCACACGGATCAGTGCTTTACCCTGTATCCGGTAACCAGGAAACACTTTGGAGATAAAATGAAGAATCAAATCCTCACAAAGGATAAAAGCGCCTTTTTCTCCCGGTATCTCAATCATCCTCTGAAAAATATTGCTCGTACACGGCACAATACCAAGACGTACCTTTTTGCTGCTTTTGGTTGTAAGCGCTACGACCGCATAGATCTCTTTATTCTTCAAAAATGGGAATGGCTGCCTTCTGCCCACTACTGTTGGCGAAATCAAAGGGAGAATCTCTGACTGGAAGAAACGCTCCATTTTTTTCTCATCCGGAAGCTGATCTGCCCGATACAGGCGAATTCCTTCCTTTGCAACCTTTTCGATCAGTTTCTGATATACTTTTTCTTTTCTCTTATTCAGCTTTCTTGTCTCTGCAAGGATCGCGTCGATCTGTTCCTGAGAGGACATCTTCGTTTTATTATCCCTGATCTCCTGCGGCAGCAGTGTCTGGTCATACAAAGAACCCACACGAACCATAAAAAACTCATCCAGATTCGTCTGATAAATCGATACGAACGTGAACCGCTCACAAAGCGGTACGGATTTATCCTCGGCCTCCTCCAACACCCTTTCATTAAATTTCAGCCATGAAAGCTCCCGGTTCATATATTGGCTTGCCATAAATTTTACCCGCTCCTTCATTCCTTTTCTACAGTATGTTTCTTTCATGGCAGTTCCTGTATGGAACACTGCGGAATACCTTTTTCGCATTCCTGTCCACCTTGGTTTCCATACAATAATAACGGACTACCATGTCGTTTCTAATCTGTTTTCTACTGCGTTTTTCTCTTTTCATCATATACCCCTTTTCCTCAAAAATCAATTTCTAGTTTCTGTTTGAGTATATAAACATTGCAACAAGAAATAGAATAGCACAGTTGCTCATGGTTCATATCAAATCCATATTAAATGCAGGTAAAACGCAAAAAAACGGCAAAAATCCGCTATTTTAGCGTATTTTGCCGTTTCTGACTGCGGATGACAGGAATCGAACCTGCACGTCATGGACACCAGATCCTAAGTCTGGCGCGTCTGCCAGTTCCGCCACATCCGCATATTTGATTATCAGCGTTCCCCTGCCGATAAAAGAATAGACAAGCAATTCTGCTTGCCTAAAGTGAGCGTGCGGGGATTCGAACCCCGGACAACTTGATTAAAAGTCAAGTGCTCTACCGACTGAGCTACACGCCCGTAATATAAATCTAACCTGGGCTAGTTGGATTCGAACCAACGAATGCAGGAGTCAAAGTCCTGTGCCTTACCGCTTGGCGATAGCCCAACAGCCCATATTGGGACTAAGGTGGATACAGGGATTCGAACCCTGGGCCTCCAGAGCCACAATCTGGCGCGCTAACCAACTGCGCTATATCCACCATGAACGTGCCTGCGGGGATTCGAACCCAGGACCTACGGCTTAGAAGGCCGTTGCTCTATCCAGCTGAGCTACAGACACATAGTTTTGAATCTCAAAGCCTCGATTGCTTTAAGAAAGCGGGTGATGGGAATCGAACCCACGTATCCAGCTTGGAAGGCTGGTGTTCTACCATTGAACTACACCCGCAGATCACAATATGGATTCCTGTTATTATCAGGAATCGGGGTGACAGGATTCGAACCTGCGGCCTCCTGGTCCCAAACCAGGCGCTCTAGCCAAGCTGAGCCACACCCCGTTCTCAATTCATCATTTTCCTGACGACAAAAGTTATTATATAGGAACTCCTGATATTTGTCAACAACTTTTTTTGTTTTTTTCTACATATCTCTAACAGTTCAGCCATAACAGCTCGGATTAGCCGCTATGCGGCTTTTCTCGCCACTTACGTGGCGAAATCCTCGCTAATGGCAGAGTGCCATATACAAAGTACACAAAAAATCTTCGTTTTCAAACAAGTTTGAACTCGCATTTTTGTGACTTTGTGCATGGCTGAACTGTTACACATATCTGATCTCGCCCTCCACTTTGCCTTCCTCATCCATCTCCAGAACGATATAACTTGGAAGTCGGTTCTCCTGGCGTGGATAGGTCAGACTCCCAGGATTCATAATAATCATGTCCTCTTCGAATTTCAGACATGGCTTATGTGTATGCCCGAAGATCACAATATCCGCTCCCCTGGCTCTTGCTTCTCTCTTCAGGTGATCGAGTGTCATAGAGACAAAGTAATGGTGCCCGTGGGTCATAAAGATCTTATGCGGCCCCATCTTAATTTCCACCTCAGGCGGAAGTTGGCCGAAGAAATCGTTGTTACCTGCCACCACGTAGGCCGGACAGCCGCTTCCGTACTCAATTTCCCACTCTCGTCCTTCAACATCTCCTGCGTGAAAGAGAACGTCAAACGGTTTCTCTTTTTCCAAGACAAGATCAAAATTGACATGCATTTTATGGGTATCGCTTACTACAAGAATTTTCTGTTTCTTCATAGGCTACCTCTCCTCGATCCGTTTCCTCATTTGCTGTAATCCTCTGCCCCTGTGGCTGATCTCATTTTTCTTTTCCGGCGGTAGCTCTGCTGTAGTACAGCCATACTCCGGAAGATAGAAAATCGGATCGTATCCGAATCCATGCTCCCCCTTTATCTCATAAGCCACTCTGCCTTCGATCACGCCAAGGGTCACTTCCTCTCCTCCGTCTGGAAAGACTGCGGCAATAGCACAGACAAATCTGGCTGTACGCTTCTCATCCGGTACTCCATCCATCCTTCTCAGAATTTCATTGTTCTTGATATCATAAGAAGTATCCTCTCCCATATATCTTGCGGAATAAATTCCGGGTTCCTTGTTCAGATAATCGATCTCCAGCCCCGAATCATCTGCCATTACGATATCATCCGGCAAAAGTGCATGGACAGCCCGCGCTTTAATCAGTGAATTCTCCTCAAATGTCTTCCCATTCTCTACGATCTCCGGGTTGACACCTGCCTCTTTCATGGAAAGAATCTCCATCCCAAGATCTTTCAGAATCTCCCGGATCTCTGCCATTTTATCTGTATTGCCTGTAGCAAAAATAATTCTACTCATCTTTTCCCTTCTTTCTCGGAGGCTTCGGCCCCATAAATTGATAGAAATACGTTTTAATCATGCCGTTATAAATCTTACGGTTCTTATCCGCCTTTCTTCCAAACCATTTCTCGGCATCCTCATAGCTCGTGATCATGTAAGCTGACCAGTCTTTCAATCCACGAAAACTATCGCCAAAATCTCGGTAAATCTCCGGCAGTGCCTCCTTCTCCTCCAGTCGCTCGCCGTATGGTGGATTGGTGATGATAAAACCGTAAGGCCTCGGATGCCTCAACTCCTTAACCGGACGTCTTTGGAAATGGATCAAATGATCCACTCCTGCTTGAACCGCATTTTTCCTTGCTATCCGGATGACATTCTCGTCAATATCATATCCCTGGATATCCGTTGTAATATTGTTTCGTATTCGATCTTGAGCCTCAGTCACCGCTTCGTACCAGGTCTTTCTCGGGATCAGATTGTCCCAATTCTCAGCGGTAAACTCGCGGTTCATACCCGGAGCCATATCCGCCGCCATCATGGCCGCCTCGATCACAAACGTCCCACTCCCACAGAACGGATCCACTAAAATCCGGTCACGCCGCCATGGTGTCAGGAGAACCAGAGCCGCCGCCAATGTTTCAGAGATTGGAGCCTTCCCGCTTTGAGGGCGGTATCCCCTCTTGTGCAGGGACTCGCCAGTGGTGTCAATCCCTACAGTAACGACGTCTTTTTTAATAAATACGCGAACCGGATACTCTGCCCCTTCCTCGGGAAACCACTTCTGATGATAATGCTCCTTCATCCGCTCCACCATCGCCTTTTTCATTATTGACTGTATATCAGATGGACTAAAGAGCTTACTCTTCACAGACGCCGCCTTGGTGACCCAGAACTTTCCGTTCTTTGGTATGTAGCGCTCCCACGAAATCTGCTTCGTCCTCTGAAAGAGCTCCTCAAAGGTCCGAGCCTCAAATTCTCCCACCTTTAAAAGTATCCTCTCTGCGGAACGTAAGAACAGGTTTGCTCTACATAGCGCCAGCTCATCCCCATAAAATGAAACTCTGCCGTCCTCCACCTGTGCAATGTCGTATCCCAGATCCTGGATTTCTCTTTTGAGTACCGCCTCCAGGCCAAAGTGGCACGGTACAACGTATTCTATCTGCATTTCGTATCTCCATTCCCGATTTTGTTCTTCCTATATCTTACGTGCTGACCGCCCTCTTGTCAATAAAGTCTTTGGCTCCAGGTCTTTTGTCTCTTCTGTTTTACATCTTCATATCCTTCTTTTTATTTTTTATAGCCAAAAACCTCCCCGCTTTCTTAGTTTGGAAAGCGAGGAGGTCCTTGTCAGTGACCATATTCCTTAGTAGTTGCCGTTGTTGTAATCGCTATAGTCCTTGGTATGGCAGTCGGATGTCTTGTTCATGTTCTTGTTCTTCGTAGTGTTCTTCGCGCGCTCTGCATTTTTGCTGTTCTGCTGCTCATTTGCGTAAGAAGAATTGTAAGAGCTGTTTTTGTTCGTATTATTTGTGTTGTTATAATTTTTTGCCATTTCCATGTCCTCCTTTTGAATTATGGTACGCTGTTAGTATGCTCTTATCGGGCCGATTTATACGCCATTCTTTTTCCAAAAAGTGGTCTTCCAAAAATAAGATTTTCTTCCAAAATTTAAGCATTTTTTAACATTTTACTTGCTTTTTTGGTTATCATATATTATACTAATTTTTGTAGAAAGCAGGCTTTCTACACCCCTTATTAATTATTTATACTCCCCTCAAAAGACCGATGGCTCCCCCATCGGTCTTTTACTTATACACGTTCCAGCATCATAGGTGGCTGCCAGAATTTTAGCCGCCTTTGGACTTTGTCTCGTCGCCGGTACGAAAAGAGGAGGTGCTGCCTTCATCAGGACAACACCTCTTTCCTTTAACGTCCACTCATCATACGCAGGATCAGCACCAGTATCAAAAGCGGCAGCGCAAACGGCAGTACCGCAGCGATCAGTCCAGTAATTACAGCTACAATGATAAAGAGGACAATCACAATGCCCGCAAAAAACAAAATCCTCTTCCACCAGGTGTCGATTCCAATCAAATGCAGAATAGGATGACTGTTGTTCTGCTCCTCCTCTTCTTCCGTGTAGGTATTCTGCACGGAACTGTACGTACCGGAGGCGGAACCATAGTACTCCCGCTCGTTCTCATCGGTATCGATAATCGTTCGGGCAATCATCCACGGGTCTCCCAACATATCCAGGACTTCCTGCTCTGTCTTTCCATTTCGCACCTCGCTTTGGATATAGGAATCATAATACTCGATATTTTCCCTAACTACCGGACCGCTCAAATCATTTTCCAGGGCTTCTCTCAGCTTATCTAAAAACTCGCTTCGATTCATACTCTATACCTCAAAAATCAGATCTCCATAAGATGGCATCGGCCAGATTTCCTTGTCCACAATCATTTCCAGTCTGTCCACCGGTGTACGAAGTGCCTCCATCACCGGAACTACTTCCTTATAGAAATACTCGGCCTGTGCTTGTCCTTCTGCCTTGAAAGCAGCTTCCGACGTTACCTGTTCCAGCCGCCCAAGAGCCTCTTTTGTCTCCTTTAAGAGTCCGCTTGTCTCCACAAGCAGCTCTCTTGGTACCTCCGCGTCCACTCCAGCCTGTACCACTGCATTGACCGTATCTGCCAGTACCTTTGTTCCACGGATCACAGCCGGAATGATATGCTTACTTGCAATATCAATCATTGTGCGTGCTTCAATATTGATCGCTTTCGCGTAAGCTTCATACTTAATCTCCGCACGGGAATGAAGCTCTGCCCTTGTAAAGACATGGAACTTCTCAAAGAGTTCCACGCTCTTTTCCTCCACAAGTGCAGGAATCGCATCTACCATGGATGGAAGATTCGGGAGTCCTCGTCTCTTTGCCTCCTCAACCCACTCATCGGAGTAGCCGTTTCCATTGAACACAATCTTCTGATGCTCAGTCGCATAGGACTTGATCAGATCATGCAATGCCTGCTCAAAATCTTCCGCCTGCTCCAGCGTATCGCAAGCCTCGCAGAGCGCCTCAGCCACAATGGTGTTCAGAACGATATTTGGCGCCGCAGCCGAATCTCTTGATCCAAGCATACGGAATTCAAACTTATTTCCGGTAAAAGCAAACGGCGACGTTCGGTTTCGATCGGTCGCATCCTTATTCAATCCAGGAAGAGCTTTCACCCCTGTCTGAAGCTTACCTCCCTTGATGCTATGGGTCGCATTTCCTGTCACAACAAGCTGTTCCAATACATCTTCTAATTGTTCTCCAAGGAACACGGAAATGATAGCCGGCGGAGCCTCACTGGAACCCAGACGCTGATCGTTTCCCGGATCCGCGGCAGATTCCCGGAGTAAATCCGCATGTCTGTCAACAGCCCGCAACACGCAGAGCAGCATCAAAAGGAACTGGATATTCTCATGCGGTGTTTTCCCAGGGTCGAGAAGATTCTTCCCGTCGTCTGTCGTCAGAGACCAGTTATCATGTTTTCCGGAACCATTGACGCCGGCAAACGGTTTTTCATGGAGCAGGCAATGAAGGCCCTGCTTTTCCGCTACCTTTTTCAAAGTCTCCATAATCAGTTGGTTGTGGTCTACCGCCACATTGCACTCTACAAAGATCGGGGCCAGTTCATGCTGAGCCGGAGCCACCTCATTGTGCTGCGTTTTCGCCGTCACACCAAGTCTCCATAATTCCTCGTTGACCTCTTTCATAAATGCCGCGATCCGTGCCCGGATACTTCCAAAGTAGTGGTCATCTAATTCCTGTCCTTTTGGCGGCATTGCCCCAAACAAAGTACGTCCGGTAAATACAAGATCTTTCCGTTTCAGATATTTCTCCCGATCTACAAGAAAATATTCCTGTTCAATTCCTACAGAAGGTTTCACGCGCTTTGAGGTGGTGTTTCCAAACAAACGGAGGAAGCGGAGCGCCTGCTTATTAATCGCCTCCATAGATCTCAGAAGAGGAGTCTTTTGATCCAATGCTTCTCCCGTGTAGGAACAGAACGCGGTCGGCACATAGAGTATACAGCCATTTTCATCTTTCTTTACAAAAGCCGGAGAAGTTGGATCCCATGCTGTATAACCCCGTGCCTCGAATGTCGCTCTCAGCCCTCCTGACGGAAAGGAGGAGGCGTCCGGTTCTCCCTTAATCAGCTCTTTTCCGGAAAAACTCATCAACACCTTACCGTTTGCCATCGGTGCAGAGATGAATGAATCATGTTTCTCTGCCGTCACGCCGGTAAGAGGCTGGAACCAGTGTGTGTAATGAGTGGCGCCCTTCTCAATCGCCCATTCTTTCATCTCGTGGGCAATGACGTCCGCCGTATTGATATCCAGCTCCTTGCCCTCCTCGATTGTACGTCTCAATTCCTTGTAAATCTTCTTCGGCAGACGCTCCTGCATCACAGTATCATTAAATACGTTCTCTCCGAAAATCTCAGCCACATTGATATCCCTTTTGTTCTCCTCCATTTGTTTTCCTCCGTTTCTTTATACAGAAAAAGGCACTCCATGCAAGTGGAATGCCTTGTATTCTCTTTTTATGAATTATTCTGCTTTACCTACGGAACCGAATAATTCCATCTTTTCTTTTACTTTTTCAACGATAGCTTCTGCGCCTGGTTTTAATAATTTACGAGGATCGAAGCCTTTTTTCTCTTTATCCTTACCTGCTTCAATATACTTGCGTGTAGCTTCAGCAAATACAAGCTGACATTCTGTATTAACATTGATCTTTGCTACGCCAAGACTGATTGCCTTTTTAATCATGTCATCCGGAATACCTGTGCCTCCATGAAGTACAAGTGGCATATCTCCCGTCAGAGCCTGAATCGCGTCAAGAGTCTCAAAGCTAAGTCCCTGCCAGTTCTCCGGATACACCCCATGAATGTTTCCGATACCTGCAGCAAGCATATCAACACCCAGATCAGCAATCATCTTACATTCATTCGGGTCCGCACATTCACCGGCTCCGACAACTCCGTCTTCCTCGCCGCCAATAGATCCGACCTCTGCCTCCAGAGACATTCCTTTTTCCTTGCAGATTGCCGCAAGTTCTTTTGTTTTAGCCACATTCTCCTCAATCGGATAATGAGAACCATCAAACATAATGGAAGAGAATCCTGCTTCGATGCACTTCTGGCATCCTTCATAAGTACCATGGTCTAAATGAAGAGCAACCGGAACCGTGATCTTCATCTCTTCGAGCATACCATTGACCATTCCAACCACAGTCTTGTAACCAGCCATGTATTTTCCTGCGCCTTCGGATACTCCAAGAATCACCGGGGACTTTGTCTCCTCTGCTGCTGTCAGAATCGCTTTTGTCCATTCCAGGTTGTTAATGTTGAACTGACCCACCGCATAATGTCCTGCTTTTGCTTTCTTTAACATTTCTGCTGCTGATACTAACATATTCTCTCCTCCATTTTCAAAGATATGACCCCCAGGGGAATCGAACCCCTGATTCCACCGTGAGAGGGTGGCGTCTTAACCGCTTGACCAGGGGGCCATGTGCCAGTGAAGAAACACATCCGTGTTACCTCACTCGCTTATTGTATACTATCTGCCCAAAATATACAAGTCTTTTTTTCAATTTTTTAAAATTTCTTTTCCTCCTCTTCATCCGGCTCCTCTAAAGCCCTCCTTTTCAGGCTTTCTTTATATGGATGGTGAATCAGCTCATATGCCTTTTCCTCCGGTACCATGATGCATAGCTCCTGCTGACGGTTCTGGATGCGGACTTTGTCAAACTCTCCCCCGAACTCCCCGTCCAGCGTCCATGGAATTTCTTCCAGGGACTCAAAGGAAATCTCCCTGGCTTTGATATTATATATATAATCGGAATTCTTTTCCTTACTCATCAGCGAAGTCACAATACTCTGCATCTCCAGCAGGTTTTTCGGCGACCGGACAAGTGTCACTTCAAATTCTCCATCATCGAATTCTACCTCATGGCCAAACATGTTGCGGAATCCGCCCATAGATCTGGAGTTGGTGACGGAACAAAATACAAAGTCATCCTCAATGTCATTGCCGTCGTACTCTACTCTGACGTGATAGGATGGGATATCGAAAAGCCGCTTTGCACCCTCCATGACGTAAGCCAGGTGCCCAAGCATATTCTTCATCTCCTGTTTGGTCTGATAGGAGACATCTGTGAAAAGACCGAACGCTGCCACATAGACGAAATAATCGTCGTTAAACTGTCCGATATCACAGTGGAACGGCTTTCCATTGACCGCTGCGTCCGCTGCGCTCAGAAGATCTTTCGGAATATGCAGACTGTTGGCAAAATCGTTCGTCGTCCCTGTCGGAATGTAGCCAACCGGAGTCTTTCCCCCACGCTTCATCATGCCGGTCACTACCTCATCGAGCGTCCCATCTCCCCCGCTGCACACAACGATATCATAATCTTCCTCGTATCGTTTTACTTTCTTATAAGCATCATGGTAACTCTGGGTCGGATAGATGACTACCTCACATCCGCTTTTTACAAAAAGATCCACAATATCGGAAAGCTTTGGCTTTAGAAGCCCTTTCCCCGCGTTCGGGTTGTAAATGAACAAAATCTTTTTCATATTTACATTCCTCCTCTCGGTCGTGCCTTTTCCTTTCCTGTTATGACAGGAAAAGGATGTTCACCTCCCTCGTGGTAACACCCTTTTACACTCTACTCTCTATGTACGTATCGGAACTTATCTCGCATGTTCCAAAAACTTCTCAATGCCTTTTGCCGCCGCTTCCTCATCGACGCCTTCCGCAACCACTGTCAGATCCTCGCCGCCGCTTAACTTCAGGCTCATCATACCCATGATGCTCTTGGCATTAATCTTTTTGCTTCCGATCTCAATGAACACGCGGCTTTCATACTGACTTGCTTCCTGTACAAGCAAAGCGATCGGTCTTGCATCCAATCCGTCGTCACATTTGATCTTCAATGGTTTCTTAATCATTTTGTACCTCCTTGAACTCCATTTGCTTTTCTTAATTCCTCAGCAATTTCGCCTAGACGGCGCAGCCTGTGATTGACCCCGGACTTTCCTACCGGCTCCGGCATCAGCTCTCCAAGCTCTTTTAATGTCGCTTCCGGATATTGCAGACGGGCCATCGCCATATCCCTTAATCCGTCAGAAAGCTTCTCAAATCCTATATAGTCTTTGATGTATGTGATATCCTCCATCTGCTTGACTGCCGCTGAGACAGTCTTATGGATATTGGCTGTTTCACAGTTCACCTTTCGGTTGACCGTATTTCTCATCTCCTTTAAGATGCGGATATTCTCAAACTCCATCAGGGCAACCGGCGCATCCATCACATTCAGTGCCAGTGAAATCTGAGTGCCTTCCTTTAAATATACGACAAACGACTTCTTCCGTTTCACCACTTTCGCATCCATCTCGAATCCCTGTATCAGCTTCTTCAAAAGCTCGGCTTTCTCCTCAGACGCGCATACAATTTCAAAATGATAAGATTTGTGGGGATCACTCATCGATCCGGCCGTCAGAAAAGCTCCCCGAAAGAAAGCCCTCTTGCAGCATCCATTCTGGTAAACAAGGCTGCTGACTCCAAGAAATCCTCCATGCTTTGGTTCATCCAGAACCAGCTTTGCAGCCTGAAGAATCCTTTCTGTCTGTTTCCGACCACCGACTGCGATCAAGTATAAAATACTTTTTTTGTCCTTATTTCTACGGATAGAAATTTCAGCCTTTATATTAAACGCTTTTTCCAATAATGTAAAGTACTTTCTTGCAACTGCAATATTTTCCGTACTGAGCTTTAAGACGGGATGCTCCTCCTCTTCCATAGCCGCGCCCGCCGAAAAATACAGAATTGCCGCACATTCCGCGATCTGGCAATGTCTGGCGTTGCTTATCTGCCCCGCCAGTTCTTCTTTTACGTTTCCCGAAAATGACATGTACTTATATTCCTTTCACTCTCGCATCTTTTTCAATGTCCCTGTGCTCAATCTTCAGACCATAGCCCTCCTCCTGCTCCAGAGCATAATATAGCGCGTTTGCCAGGGTGACTGACCTGTGCTTGCCGCCTGTACATCCAATACCTATGACCAGTTGATTCTTACCTTCAGCCACATAATTCGGAATCAGAAACTGCACCATATCCACAAGCTTATCCAGAAACTTGCGGGCTGTCTCACTGCTCATCACGTAGTCCCTGACTGGAGCGTCATTGCCGCTCATCGGACGAAGATCCTGGATATAGTATGGATTCGGTAAAAACCGGACGTCAAATATCAGATCTGCATCCCCCGGAATCCCGTACTTAAATCCAAAAGACAAAATCGTAACATAAAGATTTTTATAATTTTTATTCTCCACAAAGATTTTCAATATCTCAGAACGCAGTTCCCTTGTCAGCATCTGACTCGTATCAATGATGTAATCTGCCTGCTGCTTTAAAAAGATCGTCCTCCTGCGCTCTTCATCGATCCCTTTATCAACCCGGCCATCCCCCGCAAGCGGGTGGCTCCGTCTCGTCTCTTTGTATCGCTTGATCAGCGCTTCATCCGAAGCGTCCAGAAAGAGAATCTCAAACTTGACGTCTTTCTTTCTCAGAGTTTCCAGGGTCTCCCGGAGCTGTCCGAACTTCTGACTGCTCCGGATGTCGATTCCAAGCCCTACTTTCGTGTACTCTGATCCTGGCAGAATCAGCATCTCCATAAACTTCGGCAGAAGTGGGACCGGAAGATTGTCTACGCAGAAATATCCCGCATCCTCCAGCATCTTGAGTGCCGTTGATTTTCCTGCTCCCGAAATTCCTGTTACAATTACAATCCGCATATTCCATACCGCCTTTTCTTATTGTGTCTGTCTCTTTTGTCCAATCTAATCCTTTTTAGGTCCGAAATCTCCAAGGCGGCGTACTTCCGGCTCCAGCCGGACGCCAAACTTCTTATACACCCGGTCGGAAACCTCCTGCATAAGACGATTAACATCTTCCGCTGTAGCCCCCCCTTTATTAATGACAAAGCCGCTGTGCTTTTCCGATACCTGAGCTCCTCCAACCGCAAAGCCTCTAAGCCCTGTGTCCTGAATCAACTTGCCAGCAAAATACCCTTCCGGACGCTTAAACGTGCTTCCCGCACTCGGATATTCCAGCGGCTGCTTCGTTGTCCGTCTTCTCTTGAAATCTTCCATCTTTGCCACAATGTCCTCACGCTCCCCCTTCTGAAGTCGCAGACACACTGCCACTACGATGTATCCCTGCTTCATAATCCGGCTTGTCCGGTATCCAAACTCCAGCTCCTCCCCTGAAAGGACGAGGGATCGTCCATCCTGATCGAGCACTGTCACTTTCTCAATTACATCTTTCATCTCTCCACCGTAGGCTCCCGCGTTCATCACGGCAGCTCCGCCAATCGTCCCCGGAATACCGGACGCAAACTCAAATCCCGCAAGCTTATGCTCAAGTGCCGCCGAAGCGATCTGGCTCATCAGAGCTCCGGCCTGTGCCCGGATCGTACATCCATGCACTTCGATGACCGCCATTTCCCTCCCGATCGCAATAATGACGCCCCGGTACCCTGCGTCACTTACCAGGAGATTACTCCCGTTTCCTACAATATAATATGGCACCTCTTCTCTCCTGCATAGACTGATCAGTGCCCGAATTTCTTCCTCTGACTTCGGCATCACATAGTAATCCGCTGTTCCTCCCAACCGGAAGGTCGTGTGCTTTGCCATCGGTTCCTGCACTTTCACTCGTTCCTGTTCCATGCATCCGCACAGTTTTTCATAAAACTCTCTGTTCATATCTATTCTCCAAATATTCTTTGATACTATTCTGTTTCCAGTTTATTGTCTTATCATACATCAAAGGCTGTCCAAATTCAATGAACTCTTGCAAAATCGGTTAAAATACGATAATATAGAAAGCAGTATCATTTATTATATTTATCAAAAGGAGTGAACTTTTCATTGGACTCGTCAACAGTCATACAAATTGTGATTCTCATATGTTTATTAGCACTTTCCGCATTCTTTTCTTCCGCGGAAACTTCCCTTACGATGGCGAACAAGATCCGCATGCGTTCTCTTGCGGACGAGGGGAATAAACGTGCCAAGATGGTACTCTGGCTTTCCGAACATTCCTCCCAAATGTTAACTGCTATTCTGATCGGGAATAATGTTGTCAATCTTTCCGCATCATCCCTTACGACCAGTATTGCTTACAAATTCGGCGGCTCTGCTATCGTCATTGCCAATGCCGCTATTACAATCCTGATTCTCCTCTTCGGGGAAATCACACCGAAGACGACGGCTACCCTTTATCCGGAAAAAGTCTCTCTGATTTATTCTCCGATCATCAAGACATTCACCCGGATTATGACTCCGCTGATCTTTTTGATCAACCTTCTTTCCAGGGGAGTTCTGGCGTTGCTTCACATTGATCCCAGCGCTCAGAGCCGTACAATGACAGAGTCCGAACTTCGGACTATCGTGGATGTAAGCCACGAAGACGGTGTGATCGAATCCGAGGAAAAGGAAATGATTTACAACGTCTTTGATCTAGGAGACGCCAAGGCAAAGGACGTCATGGTGCCAAGAGTACATGTGACCTTTGCGGATATCAACAGCACCTACGACGAACTGATTAATATCTTCCGGGAAGATAAATTCACCCGTCTTCCGATCTACGAAGACACAACGGATAATGTGGTTGGTACTATTAATATGAAAGATCTTCTGTTATATGACAACACGAAAGAATTTCATATCCGTGATATTTTGCGCGATGCTTACTTTACCTACGAGTACAAAAACATCTCCGAGCTTCTCGTAGAGATGAGAGAAGCTAAATTTAATATTGCCATTGTTCTCGATGAGTATGGTGAAACGGCGGGGCTTATTACATTGGAAGATATTTTGGAGGAGATCGTCGGGGAAATCCACGATGAGTATGATGAGGATGAAGAAGATGACGTCAAAGAGCTTGGCACTAATGAGTATATCGTGGAAGGTTCCACCAATCTGGACGATTTAAATGATGAGCTGGGACTTCAAATGGAATCCGATGATTACGATTCGCTGGGCGGCTTTATCATTGAAAAGCTAGATCGACTCCCTTCAGAAGGCGACGAAGTTACAACATCGGACGGGGTCCGTTTAGTTGTAGAAAAACTGGATAAAAATCGTATTGAAAGTGTACATGTTTACCTTCCTCCAGACTGGGTACACCCGGATAAGGAAGAGAATTAAGTTGATAAAACCTCCATGCGTTTCTGTTAAAACGCACTTAGGAGAACCGGCGCATCCGGTTCTCCTTTTTATATTGCCAATTCCCAAATGCAGCTTTCGCACTTCCGGTAATGATTTAACCCTCTTCGTTGGCATCCTCTACTTCCTCACCGGCCAGTTTTAATACCGAACGGAGTTCCTCCTCGCTTCTGTCTGTATAGAGCGCAAGTTCCTCCAGGGTAATCTTGCGCCCCATCTCCTCTTTCAGCTTTTTGATCTGTCCATCCAGCTCGTCCACCTTTTCCACCATCTTGCGGTCACGGACATGGACGTCCCGCTGCTCCTCCTGGAATGCCTCGATTCCCTCACGGACCGCGTTCAGAATCTTCTCTTCCTCTCCTGACTCCTTAAGCGCAAGCATCAGGATGACATTTCCTTCCTGAACCAGATCGCCCAGAAAGACGCTTCCGTCGTGAAGCTCTTTTGCAATTTCCAGCACACGTTCCAAAAATGGCAGAAAACTTCCCTGTTCTGCGCCGACTCGCGTCTGAAGCTCTCTCTCGTAGTTCTGTAGGTACGTCTGTTCTTCCTGCGTCAGGGTACTTTCTTTTTCTTCCGCCGCATAGACTCTTCCATGCTTTCTTTCGTATCCTGATACGGCTACCTTCTGAGACAAAAGGTAGTCGTATACAAGCTCCATCTGTTCGTCACTTAAATCATCATTCTCAAAATATCTTTCGATTTCTTCTTTCTGGATCCTGTTATCATGCTCCTTTGCTTCCTCCAGAATCCATCCAAGTTTTCCCTGAAATTCCAGTCTGTCTGCCATCTGTATTTCTCCTTTTCTTTTTCATTCCTGTATCGGGTTTTTACGGGATCAGTCTCCCGAAATGACCACCGTCTGGTATCCCGCTCTTCGCAGCGCCTGTTCTGTGCTTGCAGCATTGTCAACAGATGTGAACTGCCCCACCAGAACCTTATAATATGGGCCGATGCGGTTGACAAAGGCCGGAAACTCATCTGCCAGAAGTTCTTCTTTCAGCCGTTCGGCATTTTCCATATTTCTAAAGGCTCCAACCTGAATGTGATAACGCGGCGGTGCCTCTTCTTCTTCCGGTTCCACTTCCGGAGTCAGCTCCGGCATGACATCCGGGACGCTGTCCATGTCAACAACAGGATTTTGCATCAGTGTATCAAGAATTCCTTCGGCGATCGCCAGGGCTATGGCGTCAAAATTTTCATCAAAGAGCTGATTATCCGTGTCGGAATTGATGAACCCAAGCTCCACTAGGACTGCCGGCATCTTTGTCCGCTTGAGCACCACCAGATTGGGTCTGGCTTTCACACCCAGATTCCGGAAACCGATCGTCTCCAACTGGTCATTGATATCTTCGGCCATCTCGTATTTGATACCCGAAAGATCATACACCAGACTCTCCACTCCGGATACCGCATTGTCAATCGGATACGAATTGCGGTGAATGGAAACAAAATAGTCCACCCCGGCCTTATTCGCTTCCATTGCTTTTTGGTATGGAGTCTCATAAATATCTGTGGTTCTTGTATACTGTACATCAATCCCTCTGTTCTCCAGAATTTCTCCAATTGCCAGTACCATCCGAAGTGTATCGTCTTTTTCCTGTCTTCCTTTGTAAACCGCTCCCGGATCTCTTCCCCCATGTGCTGATTGTAGTTTACGCAAATTGTGATATGTATTCCCCAGCATATATGGGGAAGTTAGAAATGCGTTGAGATTAGATAGCCTTTTTCTCCAAGTCCTCACAGTAAACGCCTGAAAATAAATGTTCCAGTTCATTTCCGAAGTTGTATGAGATTTTAAGTTTGCGGTTTTCATAAACTGTTATCTGGTCTATCATTTCCACAATAATATCTCTGTCTAATTCTTCAATGTCTTTTAGTTCCAACAACCGCCTTAACCAAGGTGTTTCAAAAACATCTTCTGTTACACTTTCCTTTTTCTTTTCTTCCAGCGTTTCAATCTGTTTGGAGTAAAGCGTTTCTTTTTGTTGATAGTCCGCTCGATAAGAAAGAAATTCTTCTTTAGAAATCAGTTCGTCTTTGTAATCTTCATAAATTGACTTTTTCAGCTTTTTCACTCTTTCAAGCTCTGCTTTTAACTTTGTCAGTTCTATGTCTGTTGATTTTCTGATTTTCGTTGCTGTGAAAGATTGTGATTTTACAAGTTCCTGCAAGTTCTCTACATTGCGGATAATCTGCTTTAAATCTCCCAGCACAATATCATTCAATACTTGAAACGGGAGCGTGTGCGGAGTGCAATAATCTTTTCCGCTTCTTTTGTAAGTTCCACAATAGAATGAATAGGACTTACTTCCGTCAGCACGTCGCCAGAAATTTTTCATCATTGCCCGACCACAATCGCCACACTTAATAAAACCTGCAAAGATATTTTTATTTGTTTCTAAATCAATATCCCTATGCTTTTTTGTCAGCAGTTTTTGTACCTTATCCCACAGTTGACGGTCTATAATCGGTTCATGTGTATTTTCAACCCTTATCCAATTTTCTTTCTTAACTAGACGCTGTTTGCTTCTCATACGTTGATGTTTCTTTCCTTGTACCATGTTTCCAATATAAAGCTCATTTTGTAACATTATTTTAATCGTGGAATACGTCCAATAAGAAGTTTTCTCTAAACGGTTGCAATTTTTGTAATTTTCGCCGTTGAGCTTTTTATATTCCGACGGACAAAGGATACCCTCTGCATTTAGTATTCTGGCAATGCTTTGTTTCCCTATTCCTTGTGCATACATAGTAAATACTCTTTTTACAACTTCGGACGCATATTCATCAATCACAAGTTTATTTTTATTTGCAGGAGATTTCTTATAACCATAACTTGTAAAAGCTCCGATAAATTCCCCTGCTTTCTGCTTTGATTTTACAGTCGCTTGAATTTTATTAGAAATATCTCTGGCATACTGTTCGTTGAATATATTTTTAATAGGAAGTAACATATCGTATGCCTGCTTCATACTATCAATATTATCTGTTACAGAAATAAAACGAACACCAAGCTCTGGAAATACTCTCTCCAAGTAACGCCCTGTATCAATGTAATCTCGTCCGAAACGGGAAAGGTCTTTTACAACAACACAATTTACCTTGTTATCTTCAATGTCGGCAATCATTCTATGAAAGTCTGGTCTATTGAAATTCGTCCCCGTAAAACCGTCGTCAATGTAAACATCATATAGGATAAAGTCATCATGCCTGTTCACATATTCTGTTAAAAGTTTTCTCTGATTTCCTACACTATCGCTTTCTTCCTTATCTCCGTCCTCTCGTGATAATCTGATATAAATAGCCACGTTAAATAAGTTTGAATCTTTTTGATAAATCATTTTTCCACCTATTCAACTGCCGTACCTATGATAATATTTTACCATAAAGTACGGCTTCTTTCCATCGTTTTCAAGGGCTTTACCCCCTTGATGTTCCTTTTTTTACATGAGATTTCACGATACGGACAAGCAATTCCTCTACGGAAAATTTACCTAAAAATTCCCGTTCTACGATATATTGTGCTGGTTCTTTTTCAGCCAAGTTATCAGCCCCCTTAATCAGCTATCTATTCTCAACATACGCACATAGGCTTATCCAATATGCGTATTTTTCATAATGTTACAGAAGCAGACAGACGGCTTTGGAAAGCTCCGTTAGTATCTCAACTATTCCCATTCTTATGGGCAGAACCGCACCATGCGGACGTATCATTATCCTGTGAATACAGGTCATGGCGGGGCGACTTTTCCAAAGGTCGCTCTCGGATCACTGCGTTGGTCGCTCGCTCTCTTTTGGAAAGGTCGTGGCGTACAGTCCCCGTGGCTCGCTGTATCACAAACGTATCTGTCTGCTTTATTCACTTGTCAAAGAACAACGGCTGTTTATACGCCTGTCAAAGCCCATATAAATACAAAAGTATATAGACTTTGAAAGATGTATAAATCCCAGAGAGGACGCAGGAAAGGGGGGGGTAATGCGTCACTCTGTAATGGGTCGTAGCTTTACGCTACTTTAAAATTAAGCACCTGCTCAATCAGCTTTGCTTCCAGACGGCTACGCATATCCTCGTCAACGGTGGTATGAGGATTGCCGTATTCGTCAATGCTTGTTCGCATGGACAAGCGGGCAATATAAGGCTCATAATGGGACAACACAACATTCATAGCCAGAATATCGCCCTGCGAAGCTGAAACGATAACAGGGTAAGGCAGTAAGCCGTTGCCTTTATGTACCGCTTTATTCTTCTTCATGCTGTTTTTCCTCCATTCTTTTTCTGACTTTTTCAAATCCTCTTTGACGCTTATAGTTCACTGTACGGCGTACAATTTTCAGCAGGTCGGCAATCTCGCCGTCATTGAAGCCTAAACCGTAGAGCAACAAGATAAAGCGTTCTTCCTCAGAAAGTTCCTGCAATGCTTCACTCAACAGCTCATTCTTGATTTTCACGTCATAGCCCATGACTTTGTAAAGGTCATAGTCCGTGGAATAATCATCATAAGTGGCAAGCTCCGCAAGCTGTTCTGGCGTGAGTTCTGAAAAGGAAACCTGTACGTCATTCAAATGCTGGTAATGCTTCTGAATGTTGATAGCTTCATTCTTCAAAATCTTCTTGCAGTAACAGTCAAAGACTTTCTGGACATCTTCTGGAGAAGTGGGTCTGTTCATGTTTTCACCTCCTTTCGTTTGTCAAAAGGTGGTGATTGTAACCGCTCCTTCCCCCTTTCCGTCATTAATACAAATGAGAGGATATGAACTGGCAAAGTTTGAAAAAGAAATCCAGAAAAAGCAAAAAAGCCCAAGAAGTTTTGATAACCTCGTTGAGCTTTAGCGAATATAATCGACAAATATTGAGGAAATTCTACATGGAAATAGCTGTAAACTCCCTTAACACGGATTAAAATTTTTTTGATGATTTTCTTTTATGCGTTCCTGTCATTCGTAATCCTCCCGTGAAGAAACCGCCTTGCCAAAATAAGGCAAATTTCAACAGAATAAGCATAAAAGATAAATCCGTCCTAATTCCGTCCAAGTTCCTGTTTTTGGCAGGAACTAAAAAAGGGTATCACACCCAGCATAAATGCTGTGATTGCGATAACCCTGTGTATCAGATAATTTCTGTATTTTCTTTAATGAGCTGGCGAATATCGTCCTGCTTTGCTGGTGGTACTTGACTGATGAAGTCTGCCAGCCATTTATCTCTCTGTTCATAGATGTTTTCATCATCATAATAGGCAGGATAGTCTTGAAGAATATCAAATTCCCTGTCAGCCCGTTCCGCTTCATTGCACGCCAAGTCTAAATGTTCACCAATCAATTCCTGCGTATAGGAAGTATAGCCCAGAGCCATAGTAATATAAGTGATACGTTCAAAATCTGTCTGTGTCATGGCTTCCTTGCCCGTCAGTAAGTCGTAGTCATGCTGTCCGCATACAGACAGAAATACTTCCTTTTGCTTCTCTGCTTGTCCCATAATAGCCACTCCTAAATCATCAAAATTTTAGCTGTCTGCTGGCAGTACAGATAAATTCCTCTGGGGTAGGGGTACGGTTGCCAAACATACGCTTAAACTCTGCCTGCTGGTCTGGGTCGTCACTGTCCATTACCGCTATGATTTTATCCTGTATCTGCTCACGGACTTCTGAAACAGAAAGCCCGTACAGACGAGCCATTTCTTTAATCATTTTCTTGCTGTCCCTTTTACTGAATTTCATCATATCTTTAATGCACCTCTTTTCTAAGATGTATATTCTATCAAAATCGAACAAAACTATAACTGTTGGAATGGATACCTTTATTAGTCCATTATAAAGCATTTTTGCAAAGGTTACAATGTATAGGAATAGATTTTTTGAAAGGAGTGTGTCAGTTACATGGAGCTTGACTATAAAGCTATCGGCAAGAGAATTAAGATTGCCAGAATTAAAAAGAACCTCACTCAAGAAACTGTTGCTGACAGAATAGGTGTTACTCCACAGCATGTAAGCAATATAGAAACTGGTAATACATCAGTCAGTTTAACAACTTTGGTCGCTATTGCCAATACCTTGACGGTATCAGTTGACGAATTACTATGTGATACAGTTTTAACTTCAAAGCCTGTCTTTGAGAAAGAAGCAAGGGAGATACTGGAAGATTGTAACGAATATGAAATCCGTGTGCTGGTAGATGTTTTGAAAGCAACCAAAACTTCCATGCGAACCGTAAAAATGTTTGAAGCAAAGTTAAATGAGGACAAATAAAACCGTAGCGTGCAGATCACAATGGATTGTGAAATACAGCTACGGTTTTTCTTCTCCGCTGAATTTATATCCTACACCCCAGACAGTGATGATATATCGTGGATTATCTGGGTGTGGTTCGATTTTCAGTCTTAGCTTTCTGATGAATGAGGTCAGATTGCTTGCGTCTGGTGCATTGTCATATCCCCATACCTTTTCATAAATCTGTTCTTTTGTGAACACCTGTCCTTTGTGGTTGGAGAGGAAGTATAGTAGGTCAAATTCTTTAGCAGTCAGATGTATTTTATTTCCGTTGGTATCAGTAACAGTACGAGTAAAATAACCTACATCTAAACCGTTACATTTCTTGCTTAAAGAAACAGGTGTAGTACACAAAGTATCTGACAGCCATTCTACGAGCTGATTAAAAATCTGTTCTTCTTTATCTGTAAATTCCGCAATTAATATTTTCCCATAAGCAATCACTCCGTAAAATACTAGTTGTTCTCTATACAATTACATAGATTATCCAAGAAATCAAATTCACTTTTGTCAAAACATTCAACAGCTCCTAACAGCTTTACCATTTCAGATAGATGTCTATCCATAGAGGCTGTCATTATACAGATTGGTATATTTTGAGTATGTTCATGCTGAAGCAATACTACACCTGTATCATCTTGGAGATTATAGTCGGTACAAATAAAATCATAAGTATCTTTTTTTATTTCTTCCAATGCTGATTTTACTGAACTAGCGCCTTTTACTTTATATCCTTTATTTTTAAGCACCTCACATAGTAAATTCAAATAGGTTGTTGAGTCTTCTACAATCAATATATTCTTCATAAATACAGCTTACATAAAAGTGTAAATAAAACCAAAGGCAAGAATACCGACCATGAGCAAAGCAAAAAAGGCGCAGATACATAAAGCAATAATAGAAAATATATCTCGACGTTTTGGATTTTTTATCAATGAAATTGAAATTCCAAAACCACACAATATTGAAATTATATTTAATGCAATTAACCCCATTTGCAGTCCACCTGTAATTTCTTCTGTAAAAAGAGAAATTAATAATGTGATAAATGGTAACAGAGAAATAATTAATGCAACAATACTTAATTTATTCTTTTTCATTTTTATTACCTCATTTCTTTTCTTCCAAAGCATTTAATTGAAACATAGAGTGCAATTATTGTTATGATTACTGCACATGGTACAAAAGGAAATAATGATATTGTACTTCCTGCTCCCGCCGTTGTTACAGTATGTAATGCGTCTGATACAACATAACCGCTATAACAATATGGATATATTAACCATAAAGGTGTATTTGCAACCAAAACACCGGGAATTATTAAGAGCAAATTTAACCCCATAGATAATAATGCTTTTTCAAACAACACGGTAATTGCCCACATACAAGAAATAGCTGGAACCATTGTTGCAAATAATTTAACTGTCCATGTAAGCAAGTATAAAACAGGAATATTTTCTGTTACATTCATTATTTTAGTGGCAATAATGCCAGCAATAATAAACGAACTGAAAAATATAAGCAATTCAACAACCAAAAAACTTAATAATACAAAGAACTTTGTCAATGCGAGTTTCCCTTTACTGACTGGTAATGCAAGCATTTTTAATATACCGTTGTTCTTTGTTTCTCTATTAGCAATCATAACGCAAACAACTACCATTGAAAATGGAAGTAAATAGTAGCCGAAAAGTAAGGCACTTTGAATGAACATTGCTAACCAAGCATCTGTATATTCTGGTGTCATATACATGCTAATACTTGATACACCCGAAATTACAACTAATACAGGTGGAACTAAAAGCAAAGGTAAAATCATAGACCTTTTTACTTTCATAAATTCAATTTTTAGCAATTCAATGATTGACATATAACTGTCCCCCTTTATTCATAATGTTTTATTTTGCCAAGATACCAACCAAAAGCAAAAAATACTATTGTTTCAATTAATCCATAAATCAAAACAGTTGTATCAATATTTGCCGTAGAAGCCACGGCAGGTTTCATCATTAGTACAAATGGATTGACAAGAAATAGCGATATATCTGAAAGAGACATTGCCATACCGCTAAAAAAGCCCGCCACTCCAATGCCTAATGTAATCCAAATGTTTTCACAGCGTGATGATACCAAAAGCATAAATGCCAATACAGGTAAACTTGATACAAAGCAATAGCCAGTATATTTAACGAGTGTTAATAACTCAAAAGTTCCATTTGGCAAAAAAATATTTCCAATAATACATAACGCTCCATTTTGTACTACAATACAAAATGCAAGTAAAACAAATAATATGTAAAACTTATTCTTGAAAATAGAAGATGTTTTGAAAGGAAGCATATACATCTTTTTAAGTGCATTTCCTTGAAATTCCATATTATATGCTAAAGTTGTTGCGACAATAATGCCAAACATATTAAGAACCATAATCATGCCATAAAGCTGTGTCAGCAAAACGTCCATAGGTGGGAGTGGCAAATTTAGCAAAACATCTTTACGAACTATATAATTTGCAAAACTATATAATGCGCCAAGAAGTCCAACAATCGGTAAAACTTCTAATACTCCAGTGCGTTTGCTTTTTTTCAATTCTACGATTAAATTTTTCATAATTTTAGCCTCTGCTTTCTGTTAGCATTATCTTCATCAATCATAGATAAAAACATTTCTTCTAAGTTGTCATTTTCAAATCCTGCTTGATGTGCTGTGAATTTTAAATCATCAAGACTTCCTTCAAAAAGTAATCTTCCGTGATTTAAAATACCAATATCATCAGCCAGCAATTCAATTTCTGATAGCATATGTGATGAGATTAAAATTGTACAGTCATATCGTTTTGGAAGTGATTTGATAAGATTACGGATTTCGTGAATACCTGCTGGATCTAAACCATTTGTTGGTTCATCTAAAATTAAAACAGGTGGTTCGCCAAGTAAAGCAGAAGCAAGACCTAAACGCTGTTTCATTCCTAAAGAATACTTTTTTGCCAAGCGATTACCAAATTCAGCTAATCCCACTAATTCTAATGCTTCATTAACGCTTGATACAGGAAGTCCTAAAATTCTACGAATGATGTCAAGATTTTCTCTGCCTGTTAAATTCGGATAGAATGACGGAGACTCGATAAATGAACCAACTTCTTTCAAAATGCGAACACGGTCATTTGGAAAAGTCATGTTATCAATTTCAAATTCTCCCTCAGTAGGCGCAGTCAACCCTAAAAGCATTTTCATAGTCGTAGATTTTCCAGCACCGTTTGGACCGAGAAATCCGTAAATACTACCTTTCCTAATGTGTAAAGATACATGGTCTACAGCGGTAAACCCTTTGTATGTTTTTGTCAGATTTTTAGTTTCAATCATGTTTTTCATAATTTTAAATCTCCTTTCTTGTTACTTATAATATAAGGCTTCTACATTACAACAACATTCTCTCTACCTTACATTTACCTTACAAATGAGAAAATGCCTGTTCAACTTTTTTCAGAATGTTATAATAAGATAAATAAAAAATACAAAGGACGTGATAATCAAATGGAAGATACATACTTAAAATCCAAAAAAATATTAATAGTTGATGATGAAGAAAGTTTGAGAAATATGCTTATCACCATATTAGAAGATGAAGGCTTTTTTAATATCATTACTGCGGACTGCGTAAAATCAGCTTTAGAAATCTGTCAACGGGAAAAACCCGACATAGCTATATTAGATGTTATGCTTCCAGACGGGAATGGTTTTGAACTTATGGACGCATTAAGAAGTTTTAGTAATATTCCAGTGATATTTCTAACCGCCAAAGATGATATACAAGATAAATATTCTGGATTTGGTCTGGGAGCTGATGATTATATAACAAAACCATTTATGCCAAAAGAACTTATATTTCGCCTAAATGCGGTATTACGCAGATGTTATAAAGAAGATAATCCTATTATAGAACTGCATGATTGTAAAGTTGATTTGGCTAATGCACAAGTTATCAAGAATAATGAAATTTTACCTCTTACTGCAAAAGAGCATGATATTTTAGAAACACTTGTACGAAATGCTAATCATATTGTAACCATAGACGCTTTGTGTGAAGCTGTGTGGGGTAATAATCCATTTGGTTATGGAAATTCTCTACTTGCACATATTCGACGTATAAGAGAAAAAATTGAGATTAATCCGTCAAAGCCAAAATCATTAATAACTGTTAAAGGATTAGGATATAAATTAAATGTGGAAAGTAGGTTCTGATAATGCGTAATTTTGGGAAATTTATTAGCAAACATTTTTTTATATACTTATCAGTAGTAATCCTTATAGTAGCTTTAGATTTACTGATTTTCTTCTTCACCTTTAATAGTACAGTCAGTAATATAAACAAAAATAATCCTGTCCAAACATTGGAAAAAATTTCTGATAATCTTACAATTCAAAATGGAGAATATCTATTAAATAATGAGTATCAAAAGTATTTAGCTATGAACAACATCTGGGGGATTATAATAGATGATAACGGCAATGTAATTTGGCAACACAACTTGCCAAAAGAAATACCATTAAAATATTCATTGCAAGATGTTGCCACTTTTTCTAAAGGTTATATCGAAGATTATCCCGTATTCACATGGAAACAAGATAATAATTTATTAGTGTTAGGTTATCCCCAAAATAGTTATTCAAAATTTATGACTAACTATCTTCCCCTGTCAGCGATACAGAAAATACCCTTTATTCTTTTGATTATGTTAGTGTCAAATATTGCTATTCTGTTTATTGTATACTATTTATCAAAACGAAATGTTATGTTAAAAGTTGCTCCGATACTCAATGGAATAGATAAACTATCACATGGTGAAACAGTTACACTTCATATAAATGGAGAGTTGGAGGAAATCGGAAATCGAATTAATGAAACATCATTGCAATTAAAAAAGCAAAATCAAGCAAGAGCGAACTGGATAAGTGGTGTTTCACATGATATACGAACACCGCTTTCTATGATTATGGGATATGCAGATAGAATATCTTCTACATTGAATATTGAAGAAAATACAAAAAAACAAGCCGACATTATCAAAAGCCAAAGTGTCAAAATCAAAAATTTAGTTCAGGATTTGAACCTTGTAAGTCAATTAAATTATAATGTTCAACCAATTCAAGAACAGCTTGTTTATTTTTGTAAAATGATACGAGAAATTGTTGTGGAATATCTAAATAACGAGATGAATAATAAGTTTGAATTTGAATTAAGTTTAAACAGTGCTACAGAACAAATCGCTATTATGGGCGACGAAAGATTGTTGAGTCGAGCAATACAAAATCTGATTTCTAACAGTATTAATCATAATGAAAGTGGTTGCACAATTTCAGTAAATTTAGAAGTAAACAGAAATAATTTGATATTAACAATCAGTGATAATGGAAAAGGTATTTCAGAAAAGGAACTAGAAAAAATACAATCAACGCCACATTATCTACAAAGTACAGATGATAGGCTAGATTTACGACATGGTTTAGGGCTTCTTCTTGTAAAAGAAATCGTTTCTATCCATAAAGGAACTGTTTCTATTTCGAGTGAATTGAATAAAGGTTTTTCCACGACGATTTCTTTACCTATAAAAAGCCAATAATAAAACCGTAGCTTGTAATATTCTAATATAATATACAAGCTACGGTTTTTATGTTGTTTATCTTATTATCTTCCAGTTACTATCCTTATGAAGCGTCAGCTCATACTGTGATACCTGTGTTGCCTTTGTCTGGTTATCGATAAATTTCACCGCAACGCTTACTTTCACATTGTCGCCGTCAGCCGTGAATACAGGATTGACAAGCTCGGAATAGAGATAGTCCCCGTTTATCGGTTCAAGGGCATTTCCCTCTACATAGTAGGCAAGTTCCTTGTCCGTTGCGGTAGGGTACAGCTTAAAGAATGTTTCCAGAAACGCCGTAGCATCATTCACAGTATCAGCGTCAATGCTATTGTCGGCTTCCTGTGCCTTTGGTTCGTAATCAGATTTTTCCATAGCGGGGGCAAGGGTCGGGTTCTGGATAATCACCATATCTCTGTTGTGGTCAAGCATTTTTGTAACACTTATGGCTAATAAAATCGGTGGATTGCA
>OAWD01000044.1_pt1 | contig 144820 bp, 142 predicted proteins | sample 1495361 | NCBI WGS metagenome assembly OAWD01 (sample SAMEA2580130, study PRJEB22360) | human gut metagenome | biome: human gut; feature: human-associated habitat; material: faeces | place: Denmark | collected 2008/2010 | reverse complement strand
AAGAACAGAGAAAATTGGTTACATTTAATTTGTACTTTTTCTTGACATAGGACCACAGTTATAAGTATCCGTATGCTCAGATACTACCGCCGGAGCGACCTTGCCGTATGCCGGCTTTCTCTGCCAGCTATCTCTAAGGAGATCGTCCTTGTCAAAAATATAGTAATTATCGGATGATAAATCCACCGGGCAAACCGGGAACAGGGATTTTGCGAAATAATTCGCCGGATTCTGATAATAGGCCAGTGCCATGTTGGTCAGTGCTGTGTGCGGTCTAAATGCCCCTTTTGCAATTTCTGCCGCAATGCCTTTTGCTGTGTTTCTCATGTTCTATTCCTCCTCTTTCTATTAGCCTTCTCCGCCTGCAGTTGCGGCAGCTTTGTGGTATTTAGTGATCTGGATACGGCAGTATTCGTTCGCCTCAACGCTTGACAAAGCAACTCCTAAAACATATTCTCCATCTTTCGCTACTGCTGCAAGGCCATTTGCCCCCGCCGTAATTTCCTGTCCTTTGGTAATTGTGGCTCCGGAAAGAACAAATCCAATATCCTTAACCAGAATATCTACATCATCTCCAATCGCTACTTTACCGGACTCAGTTCCGGAAATGTCGTTATATCCGGCTTCAATAATGGCAACGCCAACCGGAATGTCTGTCCCCGCCGTTGCAAGCACCACGTCTCCATTTCCGTCATATTTCAGGATTCTGTTCCTGCAGTCGGCAATTTCAGCGCCTGCCTTTTCGGAAATCGTTGCAGAATTATTGATCTGTGTTCCGTTAAAATTTTTTCCCATGAGTAGTTCCTCCTTCCTTAAAACCCTGCCTCTTCGTCATAAGATGCCAGTAATTCAGGGTTGCTCTCCCACGCTTTAGCCACTGCATCCGTGTAGCTCATTCCGGGATCTTTTTCCATATATCCCTTTGCAATGTTTTCCACTTGTGCCTCTGTTTTCCCCTTTGCGACAGCAGAATGACTTCCGTGTCCGGATTTTCCGATCTCTGAAAAGATCCCGGAATTATCCGCCATAGCAACCATGGAGTCCAGAGTAGAAATCATATCGTCGTATGCAGTTCCGCCGGCTGCTTTCAGACTCTTCAGGACAGGTGCCAGTTCTTCCGCTTTCTTTCCGATAACCTCGTATTTCTTTGCTACCTCCATGAATTCTCTGTTTTCTGCCGTCTCACGGTATTTTCTAAGAGCTTCGATCTCTGCTTTAACCGCCGGATGCAGCCCTTTGTAAATATCTTCTTCCGGTTCAACCTGTCCGGAAATAGATTTTTTAGTTGTCCGTTTTCCACAGCCTTTGTCAAGATCGTCCTCTTCTTCCTCGCCTTCTTTATTGTCTCCAGGCTTCACAGTGGACTTCACAACAGGTTCTTCCTCCTCTTCGACACCATATTTCTTCAGGATATCTTCGTAAGCAGCCCTGTCTTCCGGGGACATCTTAGATTTGTCGATTTTTGCCATTTCTTCAATTTCTCCTTTCTCACGGCTCATTGCCTTTTCAATGTTTTCGTTCAGATGATCTCTAAACTTTTTCAGAGATTCGACATCTTCTTTGCCGATCTCCTTTTTGATCCCGCTGACTTTGCCTGCGGACCAACTACTGATTGCTTCACCAATGATCTCCTCAAACTCCGAAACGCTTTTTTCCATCATGGATTGCGCGGTGGTTCCGTCAAGATCCTCGTCATACAGAATTGATTGTAGTGACGACTGCAGTGCATAGCAGATGCTCCACATTTCATCGGCTACTTTTTGACGTTTTACCTCCGTCATCTTTTCACCAAATGTCTGCGAGTTTCCTTTCTGCACATCCTCCAAAGCATCAAGGCAGTCATCGGTAATGCCAACAACCTTACCTATCGCCCGCATAAATCTCTTCATGGTGGACTCACGGACAGGAATATCTGTTTCGGGATCGGCATCTTTTTTCTTTGCGATCTTGATATCTGCCCGCTGGTTAGCTCCCTCGTCTACGAAATCAACCTTTCGGATGTGCAAGTTTTTAAGTTTTGTTGCCAATTTTTTACCTCCTTCCATCGTTTTTTTATAAAACAAAAAGCGGAATTGCCCGCTTTCTGAATTACCATTATTTACCTCTCCCGGCTACAACCAAACAGGTTAAAACACATCCAACTGATGCTCCGAGAAAAAAATTCCTATGTTAATCAGAATCCCCATCTTCATCAACCTCAACTCTTTCAGCTTCACCCTCGATTGAAAACATAGTGTACGTTCCGTCTTTGACCTTCTCCCAAACATCCTCGTCCGTAACCAGAAAGCCAATCCACCAACCGACAGGGATGGTTCCAACAGGGATCCCCATCGCCTCCATCTTCTCTTCCGTGAACACCACGCTCTCTATCAAAACGGCGCAATCCCCACGTTCATGCATTTCTCCACCTTCTCGATACATGCGGACAAAGGTGTATGCTGCATTTTCAAGATCTTCCGGGTCGATCATATCTTCCTGCCAATCTACAAGCTGCTCTCCATCCTCATCGATAGCGATGGACGCCCACCCGAATGCCAGATGCTTATCATTGTCTGATTTCTGTATCTTAAACCGACCTTTCAACACAGAGGGCTCTTTTTCGCAAGGGTTATCCACACTCACTGTTCTTTTTCCAGAATTTTTGTGGATTCCCAAAATGTCATATAGACTTTCCATTACTGATCCTCCTTAACCTCTACATACTTAACAACACATCTGCACCTTGGATGCGCCGGCGGTATAAGTTTCAATCCGCACTTTCCAACGTCAAAATATTCATCCATCTCTTTACTGACGCCTTCCACCGCTTCACAGAACTTGCATACATTGTCCTGTCTTGCTGTCACCCATACTTTTCTCACATTCCCTATATATCCTTTCTCTTGTGCTTGTTTGATCCCATGATGGGCGCCTGCATTGTACGCCTCGGCAAGTTCTGTTTGCGCAATTGTTTCAGCGCGGTATCGATGCTGCTTTTCAGCATATTTCAAGGCCTTATCCCTAGCTCTCCTGACGATAGTTTCCTCCTTCATCCTGGGATGTTCTTTGCGCATCTGTTCCTTGATGTGATTGTAATATTTCAAATTTGCTTGGGCTTGCCTTTCGGTAAGTCCAATACAAGGACGTATTACTCTTGCCAACTCATTCGGCGTCAAATCTTCCCTAACAGCTTTCATCGTAAGCCGTTGAATAGCTTTTTTCTGCTCTTCTACAGCGTTTGTCACAAATTCACTTCCACGTTCCTTGATCCAATTTCTTATGCCCGCATCCGTTGCGTCGAACTCAAATCCTTTGTCTCGAACTTCATCTAGTATGGCATTGCTAAGTTGTCCGGCAATTATAGCTTCAATCCATAAAGGCTCCAGTGCGTCAGAAACAAACGAAGAATAATCTTTGGACCAATTCTCAAGATCTTCTTTTGAAATATCATCGTCCTCTATCAACTGCCGGATTTCCTTATATGTAATTGCCGCAGCCTGATCCGCCCAAAATCTCGTGAGAATAGATACTGGAACAACCGCTGTATCTGTGATATATCGGTTCAACATATTGAGCAGGCGCAGGTTTTCTTTGCTTCTTTTCTTTGTCTTCCCTAAAAGTTTGGGGTTTTTGAAAATATACATGCGCTACCGCTCCCTCCCAAGCCTCTGTTTTGCCGCTTCGGCATTTTTCTCGTCCTGGTCATCATCTATTTCTTCCTGCTCTTCCGACTCATCCTCTGGCGGTTGGTTCTGGTTCTGCTGTTTTGTCCTTTTGGGATCCTCTCTTCTACTGTCTGTGGTCCTTTCTGGAAGATGTCCAATTTCACGAACATAGTCCTCCAGCCCATCATCCGGAACAATTACTCCAATACCCGTCATATCCTTAATAAACTGTCCTGCGGACTTCATATCAACATCCTCAATTTCTCCATGAGTCATCTTCGGGTAATCCGTAATGCCGTTGAAGTGATCGCCGTTGATATCAATAAGTGCCGGTATGCTCTGGTTATTGAACGTCTCGCAGATAACGTCCAAGAATGCAGATATCGCGACAGAAAAAAGTTCCGTTTTATCGGAGCTAAGCGCAAAACTTCCAACCTTATTGTGTCCAAGCATGAGGAAGTCCGCCAAAACTGTCATGGCTATCTTTGTATCATACCTGTTGATGATTGCATTTGTGTCAAACTGCCTTGCTCCACCAGTGCTGACCAATTCAAATTCAAAGCCATGTGGTAATACGAGTCCTTCGTATTCATCACGGCGGACCGATTTCACCATTTTCGTGAGGGCGGCGTTTATTTTCACCATATCCGGATCAGTATCATCCCAAATATCCGTTCCGTCTGGAGCGTGAAATACCGGGAGCCCTGCCAGATCCCGCTCAATACCTATCGCCTCAATCTCCTGGATCCTCCTCTTGAAGTACCACGGGCGGTACGCATTTCTCAATATGCTTCGCCCTTCCGGATTGTCTTTTGCACTCTCCGTCCGGAAAAGCATGGCTTTTTTCATTGGGATTGTGATAAAGCCATAATCCGGCGGCGGCATCTGCGTCATGCCGACCAGATTGTCGTGCTTGTCATACTCCCATTTATAAAGCGTGTCCTGGCTGCGGATCGGGAGCTTCTGCCAGCCTATCAATCCGTCGGAATACTTACTGTTCGTCCGCGGGTTCCGGCTTTTTCCCATCCTCCGCTTATATACAATTTCGTGCAGGCTCCATCCATAGACCAAAAACGATAGGATTTCTGAAATTGTATCCGTCCATGTACTCTGCATGTCTCCCATACACGATTCAACAAACTCCGAAGCCTCACGGTCCTTTGCCGAGTCGCCGCCAGGTTCTATGTTCCACACCGTATGGCGGATCAACATCTTAATGGCGAACAAGATAGCGCCGATTGTGTCATCATTGTTTGCCATTTCCCGGTAAACCTCGACGCCACGTATTCCCTGAAGATCACGAAGAAATTCTTCATAAAGCACGCCATTCCATCGCTTCTGACCTATGCGGCCTATTTCTGCCATGGATATCCCCTCCTTTCATTCATCGTTTTCGTGTTTTTTCTACCTTCCTCTTCGCCTGCAGTTCCGGTTTTGTAGTTGTCTTGTCGAGCCATTTGACCAATCCTCGGCAATTCGGCTCCTGCTTTTCAAGCATATCAGCTGTATTTTTCAGCGCAACAACGACCAGTGCGGTGTCTGCAACAGGATGTCCATTCAAAGCCTTTATAATCTTGTTCTGGTAAAAATTCAGTCCTTCCACCACAGCTTCAGTTGCTTCCGGCAGTCTCTTTTCTTCTATCAGGCGATTTCCTTTCGTGACATACGCCTCTTTCTTTTTCATTATGCCCACAGATATCCACCTCCTATTTGTTTCTCCAATAGCTGCTCTTTCCAAGACCGGCAGCGCCTTCTTGATTCGGCGCGCTTCCAGTGTACTTTTTGATTTTTCCGAGATATACGGATAATGCCAATGCATCTCCCCGGTCCGGGGAGTCCAACCCTCGCTTTTTCATTTCTTTCTTGCTTTCAACCTCCAGCTTTCCGTTGCTCGCAAGGAAGTACTTTCTGGATGAAAGCTGAGCGAACGTCTCTTGATCCTCCTCAATCTCAACCTCTTTATTCTCCATGAGGTCCTTCAATGTCGCCCACATGTGCGTTGTCAGATTATTGTAATGCTCCGCGGCGTCTTTCCCTGCTTTTGTATCCGTCTCGATCTTTTCAGCAGCGTTAATAGGAACAACGTACAGCCTGTTCAGCTTTTGTTCCCTTTTGACCTCCCGTAATCGGTCTGTCACCCCGCCGCCAAGGCCAGTGTCATCTATATTCACATAGATTCTACCACGGTAATCGGGAAACTCTTTGATCACTTTCTTATACTGCCGGACAATATCTCCAACTGTTCTCATGAGGTCCTGCCCTCTTCTATTCGCTGCGATTTTCAATTTTCCGCGTGCATTTCTGTATATTACGGTTTCGTCATCACCGAATCTGGCGACATCGACTCCGAATATGATATACGGCAGCCGGCTATCCTCCGGAAGTTCAAACAGGCGGCTTCCGCACTGCTCAATCGTAGACAATGCTATAAAGACATCATCTTCCTGATTCGGAAATTCTCCGCGTACACGTACACGGACCACATTAGAATCCCACCCATACTTCCGGATCAAAGATTCTATGTTCTCCTTATTTGTTCGCTTGCTCTCCGCAGAACTCACTGTATGGCATTTGTACAGTGCTCTATCTCTCGTATGGCTGTCATAGAATGTTCCAGTGGTTTTTGTTGGGTTTCCGCACATGAGCAGCTTATTATTTTCTCCGGAGAGTGTACCAAGAATAGCCTCCATGATCGGATCGGCCACACCAGATGCCTCATCAACGATGAACAGCATATTATCCTCGTGGAATCCCTGCATGTTTTCTGGCTTTGTAGCAGTCCTAGCAACTCCAAACCAACGCTTTTCATTGCCGACCATATAAACATAGGTCTTTGTCCATTTTAGAAGCTGTGAGAGCAACGGAGAGTTGCTCATCCATTTCGATATTTCAGACCACAGGACGTCATGTAGCTGCTGCTTTGTTGGTGCTGTAGCAACTATGCGAGGATATGGAAAGCAAGTAATAAACCAAAGGAACACGGCAGCCTCCAAACCGGTTTTCCCAACCCCCTGCCCGGATTTGATGCTGACTTTTGGATTATGTGCCAGATCTTCAGCGGCTTCCGCCTGCCATTCATCCGGTTCAAAGGACAGCACCTCACGGAAGTACATCACTGGATCGTTTCTCCATAGCGGAATGCTCTCATCGAGGAAGTCTTTAAGCCAATCCATGTTGTTATCCATCCTTCTCCCTCCTTGCTTTCACGACACTTTCCGCCCATGTACGCACCAGTTCGTTGCCTTTCGACTCTCCCGCAATTTTCTGTTTCTCAAACCGCAGCTTAGCCAAAGCATCAACTGCTTTTGTCTTTTGACTCTGAACAGAGGTAAGCTCCTTTTCCAGACGGGCTACCAAGTCTGCCGTAGAGGCAGTCATTGTCTGCAGACTATAATGTTCACCAGGAAGCCTGTCTCCCTTTTCTACCTTCTCTCGCACCCGATTATCATAAAGTTCTCTTTCTTCATCGTCTTTGAAAACTCTCTTTTCTTCAAACTTTGTGACTCCTGCCACATATACTCCGCCCTTTGCGTTGCGGTATTTATTAATCGCTTGCATGATCCGACGCTCCCTGACTGTAAAAAGCATAATCTGATTTATCAGTATTTCTTCTTCATCTTGCGGCATCGTCTCAATTAGCTCTTTTTCGTCTTCATCGAGCGTATCCCAATAGACTGCGGAATATCCTCCATGCTTTAAGGCATTTTGTGTTCCCTTCGGAGCTCCATGCCCCTTCGCATTCTGTTTTCCTTTGCAATTCTGGTTCCCCGGCTGCCCACCTCTTTTGCGAACGCTCGCTTTTTCTGAAGCACTTTTCTTTTGCGAACGCTCTCCTTGTTTTTTTTTACCGTTTTCATCCCATTTTTGGGTTGACTTCCATCTCCGTACGGTTCCCTCTGGCTTGCCGAGTTTCTTTGCAATATCAACAAGAGCCATGCCAGATTTATACAACTTCTCCGCCTCTATGCTGTCAGGGCTTCTTGCTCTCGGCACCGCCATCACCTCCTATATCGTATTTTTTTCGGATACAAATAGACCGGCAGTCGCTTTCTTCCGCGCCGCCGGTCTGTGTTCTATATGTACTATAACACAATGACATCAGATTTTTGTGACATATTCTGCTTTAGAAAACCCCGTAACTCCTTTGGTCATCATGTTAAGAAAGTCCTCTTTCGAGAAGTCAGATAACCGGAAAATCTCTTCCGGCTTCATTCCAAGCTGTTTTCCTATTTCATCTACGGTTTTCCTCTACGGTTGAGTGCACCTTTTCATCCAGTTCCTCTCTTGAAACCAGTTCTTCAATGCGCTTTCCAGCTTTTAGCCAGTCTTCATCCTGTATTGATTGCTTTTTACCTAGCACTCTTTCCATGCCGCACCTCCGCCTTTGTAACTATCATCCCTACAATTCCACCTAGCAGCACTGTTGCAAGGCTTCCAAGTGTTTTATATGGTCCACTGTTCAAAACCGTTCCGTAGGCGAAAATAGGGAGCCCTACGGCCAACGCAGAAAGGACACCATACTGGATTCCTTTGGGCGTAAGCTTTACTCCCTTCAATGTCATGATGGTCGGCAACAGCGTTGACGCCCTCAGCGTTCCATAAAACAGAAACAGGTGTGTGACTGTCATTCCTGGTATATTGGCAATCAGGATACCCACGCAAAGCAGGGCGATCATGGCACACTTTGTTTTTTTGAGTTCCTTTCCACCGTTCATATCTGTCATGAGCGATGATGCTGCACATAAATTACTGTCTACCGTTGATAAAAGTCCAGACACGATCATGAACAGAAACGGTAGCACCGCCCAAGCTGGGAACATCTCTTGAATCAGTTCAAAATTGATGACACCAAGATCTTTCGCCTGATATCCAATCCCTGTCCCAGCAAATCCAAGAATACCCATAGAGAACGGCACCAGTCCGAATAGTATTGCTCCAACGAAAAACGCGCGGCCGATCCGATTGCTCTTGACAGCAAACGCCCTCTGCCAGAACGATTGATCTCCAAATGGTCCGGAAAGCAAACCGATTGTAGTCGGTAATCCAAATGCAAGGAATACCTCTATACCATCTTCCGACCAAAGCGACGTATAATTTCCAGATATTCCGTGTATTCCTTCCAGTATTCCAGAAGTTCCGTCGGCTCTGATCGCCATGATTAAGAACGCTGTACTTGCCGCCAGCATAAAAACCATTTGTATTGCGTCCGTCAGCATTGAAGCCTTTATTCCAGAAAAAAGTGAGTAAGACAAAGCAATGGCAGCCAGTAAAACCGTAACCAACTGGAACGGCATTCCAGTTGCCGCGCTTAGTACCTGGCTTCCGGCCAATAATTGTACTCCGGTCGATAGTACCGAAAGGCCCATGAGCTGAAAGAGGTATACACGCTTAACTCCGTCAGATTTGTACTTATCCCTCATGTAGCCAGACAGCGTAATTCCTTCTGGCATTTCCCTTCGTATCTTTTTTGCAAATGGTATGAAAAGGATCAGGCACAATATGTTTGGTACCAAAAACCAAAAAAGACCGACAAATCCATTCGTATACGCTTTTTCCGTAGATACGAACATTGCCGGCGCCCAGATCCATGTGGCTGCTATACTTAAAGCAGACATTATCCAATTTTCCTTACGACTTCCAACGCAGAATCTTTCCACGTTTTTTTCCTTTTTTGTAAATATCAGTGTTGCAGTGATCATAATCACTGCATAGATTGCTAAGATTCCAAACCCGCTCATCGTAAAATCTCCTTTTATTTTTTAAGGAGCATTCTCACATCTTTTTTCTTTCTCTATCCCCCTCTCCAGAACGATTGAAAAAAGCCACCGGGATGACCGGTGGCTCATGGCTTTTGATATGATTTTACTCCCATATCATACTCGTTTTCCGCTATTAAGTCAAGTTTAAGTTAACGTTTTCCGTTAATTTCTCGCGAAGCTTGCAAAATCAATAAAAACGAAGCCCATTGATTCCGAAAAATAAAGCCGAAAGTTGCTCTTCAGCAATTTTGATGTCATCATAGATTGTAACCTTGCTGACATTAAATTTCTTTGCCAGCTCTGCCACAGACAACCGCTCTTTCGTAATATACATAAACTTTATCACTTTGTACTGGCGCCGCTCTTTCTCTCCATACTTTCCACAGTACATCCTGTAAACATCGAACATCCGGTCAACATGTGATATGATAATCCCCGTCCGCTCTGCAGACTCCTTGATTGAATTCACAATTACCCCATCGCTCGCCTTCATGCTCATAAGTTCTTCTATGACTTCTTCTGTAGTTTTTTCCGAATGCTCTTTCTGATAAACTGCTTTTGAGCAACTTTCCTTTAGCATCCTATAATTTCTAAGAAGCAGCCTTGTGTTGTGCAATCTGCGGTCTTTCATTTCTTTCTGTTCTTTCTGATGCGCCTTTTCCAGCGTCTCGGCTGCGACAGACGCCCCTGCAAGGGCTGCTTTGGCGATCATTTCCTCCACTTCTTCTTTCGTGAGAGCCACAAATTCAACGCAATTATTCATATCCATGTCTATTTTACCTCCGACTATTTGTATATTGCCTTCAGGATCCCCGCTTTATACGCCTGCTTTTCTTCCTCCGGCATATCAGATCCCCTTAATGCGTCATCTAACGCCTGGGCGGTACCGCACTCCGGGCAGATCAATGTTTCGTTATCTGTTCTCGAAAGCGCTGGCACCCCTTCATATTCCCGATTGCAGATCGGGCACACTTGACGCCCCTCTGGTATCACTTCCCCGCATGCTACGCAATGGTCCTCCATAGAATCACTCCTCCTCTTTCTTGTTATCAAACATCCCAAGTTTAAATCCAAGCTGCAGACATCCCTCAACGATCAGCTCTATCTCTCTTCCTGATACATGACACATTGTAAATTCTAATACCGCGCTTCCATCTTCCTCTTTCATGTTACAGAAAAAGCCTTTATCAATAACCTTTTCTGTGCCATCCTCATAATGTATCACTATTTTCTTAACATCCTTCTCTTCTTCCATCTCTTTTCTCCTTCCTATATGGACAATACTTCCATACGCAATTCACTTTGTACGAATTTTTTATGTATTCTTCATTTGCGCATCCACCAGTTTTTCCATCGTTATACACACACTTTCCACAGTAATCTTTGTGTGTAGGGAATAAGACAATTTTACCCATTCGTGCCTCCATCTGGAATAGCATCAGGGAAATCAAATATGGTCATTTGCCCTGGAAGTTCAGCTTCGTTTACCGATCCGACCGAATCAACCGAAGAAATACCACTAATCTGTGACCAGCACTCCGGTCCATATCCTCTTCGCATACTTTCCGAATCCGTAAGTTTCTTCCCGCACTTTTGGCACCTTGTATACACAGTGTAGCCCTCCCTTTAATTATGAGTGGCATCAAAATTCTCCTTCGCCCACCTATTTCCCGTAGCATAGACTTTATCCCTTGTCCGCTCGTATGGAGTTTTAGTCTTTATACAAAACTCCTCATCGATAAAGATACGCTCTGCAGTTTTTTTGAAATCTTCAAACGTCGGATTCTCCCCGAACGAGAAACGAATCTCAGAGCTATTTATCCATGCTTTGAAATTATATATTCCCTTTGTATCACTAAATCCGAAACTTATGCTCATTTGATTTTTTACTTTCTGATAATCAGTCCATATCCCTCCGGAGAAACCGACATCTCCATCATCAGTCTTTGGATGAATTACACTAAGGCTCCATCTTAAATTTCTGGAAAAATCATCATATACAAGATCTCTCATAAATTCCGCAAGTGTCTGCAGAGAAACATCACTCTTTTTACTCATATCAATACCTCCTCTTCGCCTCGCTTAAACTGGCCATGTGTCTTTTTTTTAGATCCTCAAAGAACTCCACATTCGCATTTGTTACTTTGTAGCACATCTTCTCGCCGAAAAAATATGATGTATATATCAGTAGCAAGCTCATGAAGCACCGTTGTATATTCTTTTGTCATCGCGCAGCCACCCAGCGTAGGGCTTCCATCTTCAGTAACGTCAAATCCTGTGCAAGTGCTTCCCCAAATCTGCGGAAAAACCACGGCATCTATCTCTGAATAAACATACTTGTTATCCTTTCTTTTTGCTTCAAAGTTCTTTAAGAATTCTTCATCTTTTGACAAAGCCACTCTCGCCTTGTATTCCAATAACTCCAAATTTGGATATCTTGCATTCATAATATCATGCTCCTATCTGTATTCTTTTCCAGTACGCTTGTCCTTGAGGACAATCCGGCCGACAACCTCAAAGCCTGCAAGCTCTGCGGTCTGTTTCATAATCGGAATAAGGTTACTTATCACGGCTATTCTCTCCGCTTCCCGCCGGTTCTCTTCTTTTCGGATATTCCTCCATGCCGATCCGGCTGTGGGATCTGGATATCCTTCCGCATTTTTTCCCATGTTGTCGGACATTTTTATTTCCCTCCCCTCTCAGAATCTGCTCGCCCTGAACGCGAATCAAACGCTCTGCACTATTCATCTCTCACTTCATTCCTCACTTTCCCTCGACAGCCTTGCATTTGCGGCTCTATCCTTTTTCTTCAAATTTCTTTTCCACCGCCGGATAGTTTCAGCCTTGGTGTGGTTTCTTGACCATGTATAATCATCCAAAATATATCGTCCACCATGTTCGCGTTCTCCGTAAGCCGACATTCTTCTATGTCCTTTCTTCATTTTCTGCTCCTTTCTGGGCGGTATGGATCTGGAAGTGGCTGCCATGCGATAACACATTTATCCTCAAACAGTTCATAATGGATTCCGCTTATATGCCTTGAAAATTTAAACTTGCCATCATAAATATCAAACAAGCCCTGATATCGTCTGTTCCCATCATCGAGAATGAATCTGCCATCATCTTTAAGAAATTCTTCTTTTGTAGGCATCCTTTCCTCCACCGGAATCCAGCCGTCATTCTTTCCATCTTTATATCCTATCTGATACCATTTTCTCCGGCTGCATTTCTCGTGCAAATTATTGTTATCCATGTGCTTGCGGATGATATCTACCGCTCTATGTCCTGCATCATTATCTATAATGCATCCCTCTGCCTTTAGTTGCTCTATTATCTCTTCCAGAATCTTCTCTAACATGTCAGTCCTCCTTTAACATCCCTGTATGTATACACCCTCAAAGTTTCCTGTATTCTCTTCGTCTTTCGATACTTCAAACACATTTACTGTCTCAATCCCATCATTAAATGGATTATCTTCTTGATGATAGAAATACACTGTTTTACTTTTATCATTCACATTCTTTAAAAATTCTTCCAGCTCTTTTACTGTCATGTCAGTCCTCCTCTTCCCACCATTTTTGGTCACACTCGTCACAGTATCTGCTCCACGGAACTGCCTTGCTACCACATATCGGACAAACCATTCCATCTTCCGTTTGCACGGGTTTCTTCGCCGTATCCCGCTCTTTCAGCTCCTTCCACTTCGCAGCTTCTTCGTTTGTCAACAGTTCTGCTTTTTCCACTCTGTCTGGATCACCCTGTGCAATATAGAAATCAACGAAAAAATCAATAACCTGATTAACTGTAATTTCATCTCCGAATATATTTTCGAGTTTCTGAACTGCTTCTTTCAGCTCCATGATCTGTTCCGGGGTAAGTTCGGTGTCCTCGTATTTCTTTAACGCCCAGTAAATAGTCATTGCTTCTTTCCGTACTTCTCGGGCGTCAATGATGGCTCTTCTTAATCCGCCGTCTATCTTTTTATCTGGTATTGTTAATCTCTCCATCTCTGATCTCCTTTTCTTTCTGTTTCTTTCTGTTTCTTTCCTTTTCCGTATTTAACGGCCAGTGTCATTGCATCTTCGCCTATATCTCTTGCAGTTTCCTCTTTCTGACGCTTCGCCAGACACCTCTCTTTCGCCGCATCATAGTTATATTCAATCTGTTCCGAAAGCCGATCGGCCATTTTAAGGAATTTATCCCTGTAATATGCTGACCATTGAATATCATCCGCCCTTATTTCATCAACCATCTGGACGTAATCCCTTAACATGCATATCATCAATACGATATCGAGATAGGAGCAACTTACTACATAATCGCACATGAGCTTCAGATTTATGGCTTTCTCTATCATTACCCGCTTTTGCTCTTCCTTCGACATTTCTTCTTCGACCTCATGGAGAAACTGGAAAAGAAACCATAATCTTTGTTCTTTGCCTTCCATACCATCATCCTCGCACCTGATCTTCCGCTTTCACTGGTCGGTATAAATCCTTTCTGTCTTCTCCGCACCATATCAGCTTACCTTCAGGGGTTTCTATCGTTACAACCCCGTCTTTGAACCGATACCCTTCAACAATCTTCCCTCTTTTCCATTCTCCGTTATAATAAATTTCAGCTCCTTGTCCGACTACATGAGGAAATCTGTCATTTTCGCTGTTAAGCTTTCTGTCTATAATGGGGAGCAAAATTCTCGGAACGCAAATCATATGCATCCTTGTCGGTGCTTCCACTATTTTTTTCAGCATATGGATGTAAACTTCCTCCGGAGTGGCATGATCAAGCCACTCCTCCTTATCTTTCGTTACTCTTTGAACTATTTCCATACCTTTGCACTCCTCAGAAATTTCGTGGATTAATGCGCGCATCTCTTCAGTAATTTTCCACCCTCCTCTGGGTGTTGGTTTTAAGTCGTATTCCAGAAGTTTCAGTATCTTCTCATCTATCTTCATCATTATGATGCACCTCTCAATCTAACGGGAAGGACAAGAGCCTTCATATCGGAATCTTCAGCCTGAACAATCATCGGAGTCGAAGGAGAGGCGAAATTCAAAGTTATGTTTTCGCAAGTGAACGCCTTTATTGTTTCCAGCACTAATCTGGAGTCAAATCCAATACGGATCGGCTTCTCAATCGGACTCTGGAGCATAATTTTTTCACGATAATTTGTAACTTTGTCCTGAAGGATCACGTTGATTTCCTCTCCATCAATATCAAACTCAGCAGGAACGCTTTCGTCAGTACACATCTTCGCCCTGGTCATGGCGCCTATGAGCTCCTCCCTGTTCACTATGGCGTAATTCTCCATATTCACAAACATTTTCTGATACGGAACAAATTTACCATCGCGGATCCGGGTGCGGATCAGGTATGCATCAGTCTTAAAAATGGCACTGTTTGCATCGTGCGAAAGTGTTATATCATCATCCATCCCCATTGAAGTAAGTTTCTTTGCCGCCGTTTTGGGAACAATCAGCTTTAATCCGGATACACCGGAAACGGCATTGATCTGATCCCAACACATAACATGGCCGTCAGTAGCCGCAAGGTTCAAATTGTCATTTTCGCCTTCAAGATATATTCCTTCAAGTTCCGGCCTCCCCGGAGACTTATCGGCAGCTGCATAAAGTGCATGCGATATCGCCTCCATCAAAAGTGCTCCCGGAAGAACTATTCCTTCTTCTTCTCCGGTTTCGGTCTTATCGTACATAAAATTTTCCGCCGGGAACGACTGATAGCTGTTCTTAATCTTCTCCATCTTGATCGTCACAACATCTTTATCATCGCAGATGATCTCCACGTCGCCCTCCGGAAGATTTTTTATCAGGTCAAACGCTTTCATTGGAATGATGAGTGATTCGTCCTCTGTGCCCTCTAATTTGACCTGTATCGTCATTTCTCCGTTTGCAGCTATTGCATAACCTTCTTTGATCAAAACGCCTCCGAGAGCGGGAATCTGTGGATTTTTCTGCACAACGCTCTTTACCTTATCGATGGCTCTAACCAACTCATACTTTTTTAACTTCATGATCTAACTCCTTCCCGGAGTTCTATCCCGTCTAAAAATCGCAGAACTCCTTTTGAATACTTGATTTTATATGCTTCGAGATCTTTCCTGTTCATATGCTTGTGCCCATAGATCTTTTTCATGTCACGGAAGACCACCCATGGAACACGGTAAAAGTCATCCAGTCCGATTGAAACTACCAGAAAGCACATCGCTCCGAGTTTCATATATCTTTCAAAGCAGCTCTCCTGTTCTTCCGTAACTACGTCTCTCATAATCTTCTCTTTATCCGTGTGCTTTGCATCAAACAATACCATGGTCGCATCCATCAGTACCCCTTTGAAGTCCGGCTGTGCCTGCTTCGCAAAGCAGCAGATAAATTGTCCTCTTTTCCGGTCGTACGGTTTAAGCACCCTCATCGGCTCCGGAGTTTTCTCTATAACAGAAATACCCTTTTCCTCATAGAACTGGCAAGCCGCACTAATCATTCCTTCAAAATATTCTCCCGATGCCCTGGACCGGCTCCCAATTAACGCCCTACTGTATGTATCCATGCTCTGTTGCCACCTTCAGTAATTTATTGATTGTAACAGCTCCAATCCCCGGAATTTTGGATGTCTGCAGTTCCGAAAGAAATTCTTTTGTATTTCTCCCGTTCGAGACTGTCTTCTTTCCGCTGTTAAATCCCTCACTTCTGGCTTTCTCTACCCGGTCCTCAACATAATGCACAAGCTGTTCATCTGTCATCTTTCGCATTTTTACCGCCCTCTCGTGAATGCGAACTTCGTCTTCCGTTCTCCTGCAGTTCCTTTTACTCTTTCCCATGTCTGCTCCTTTCTATTTGTCCTCCAGCCCCTCGAGTTGAGGAACCTTCACTCCATGTTCTTTACACCACTTTACAAAACACGGTTTACACATATACGCAAAGGCATTTGTCTTTCCACCCCTTTTAGTCCGCGCTGTAATGGATACCATCTTGTTTTTCTCTTTCCGCTTGTGGCATTCCACACATTCTCCCATTAGCTTCGTAAGAATTTTCTCGCTCTTTTTTCTTACAAGAAGTTGAGGGGGAAACTCCCTCTTCATAGCCTCTTCCCCAACAATCTCAATTAGGCTGTCTTTCATGAATACTGGCGTCTTTTCCTGTTCTGCCATTTCAACAATCTTCTGGATCCACTCCAGATTGGGAACAACTTTTCCCTTTCTCCGGCCTGTCTCGGCTCCGATAATCACCCAGTCCACCTGCCGGAACAAAAGGTTGTGCCTCTCCGGGAGAACGTCTTCCAAAATCGGCTCTATGCTCACAAATGTGTTGCGCCGCGCCGGCAGGAAGTTGAACTTATGCATTTCATCTTCCCTTGTTATTGATGTTCCGTAAAACATATTCTCCCCATCAGGAAGCATATCTAAGTCTGCATATCTCTCCGTGTTTTTTGTAAGGAATAAATAATTATGCTGTGGATGCTCCATACAACACTGGAACACTTCATCGATCCAGGCATTCGGAACCCAGTCTCCGAACAGGTCTGCCATGGCTCCAACAAAAATGTTCTGCCCCATCTTCAACTTATCGAGCGTATTGAAGCGGTATCTGTGCATTGTTGGCTCAAATCCAAAAGGATAAATGATCTGTTTTCCGTTTTCCCCGATGAATGGATCGTCCAGTATGTAGCCGCCTTCATCTTTCCGGTATTTATCTGTCCTTGTCATATTCAGTTTCACATTCCCTGAAAATCTAAGGCTCATGGTTCTTGCATAACAATACTCGCACCCATGCCGGCATCCGGTGATAACATTCAGCGTGTGATCGCAATATTCTATACGGCTTCTATTCACAATTCTCACCTCCATGTATCCTCTTATGGCATTCATTGCATAACAACTGTCCGTTCCCAACATCCAAGGCTCTTGAAAAATCTTGGTGGAGACTTACAATATGGTGCGCTTCAAGACCGTCTTCTGCTCCGCACATCTCACATTTACCACCAGCTTTTTGATAGACTGCTTTTACCCATGCCATATATTCTTTACTTCTTCGGAATTTTCTGATCTTTTCCGTTATCCCGCCTTTCCAGTTGGGATTGTCTTTGCCTCGCCTTGTCTCCGACATTCTCCTTTTGGTTTCATCAGAGTGATGTTTCCCCGTCATAGAACCCGGTTTCCCTTTTCTTGCCTCAACGGATTTCCTTATAGACTCTTCACTCTTCTTTTCCCCTGTCATTCCGTGCATTCGAATGCCATATTTACGCATCCAGTAGTGAATTGTTCTTGCATGACATCCCGCAATCTCAGCCATTGCGTATATGCTTCTCACCTCATCGTATTTACTCTGTAGCCATGCTTTGTCCTGATAAACCGGTCGGTTCATACTCTCTTGCCTCCTCCATGCGCGGCAGCTTATCAAGCAGATTACACGCTTCTTCAATCGCCTGTTTGCGATAATCAAAATGTCCGTAATCATCTTTCACTCTTATCAGAATTTCAACAATTTCTCCGATCTTCATCTATTCTGCCTCCCAATATTCCACTGTGTTTTCCATCTGTGGCTTCGCTTTATCTTCCGTTCCTCGAACCATACGTCTCCCGATCTTTACGGTATATCCTGCTTTTGCCAGTATCGATACCAGTTGCAGCCGATCCTCTTCATTCCACTGTGCCGATCCTTTCCGTATGCTCCTGATAATGTTTGTTCCCATATTATCCGCACCTCCTTAGCCCTTTGTCTTTGCCCTTTTCAATAGTTTCCAACATTTTCTTTTTGAAAGCCTCGGTAAAAGCTTTTACTTCCGGTGTCATTCCGCAATTTCGGGATCCTCGGCACTGTACGATATCGTTGTCTCTCCATTCCATTGTGAAATATGGCTTGTCCGGTTCTTTTTCCTTCCGGATAAAGAAAATGTTGGTTTCCCCTCTGGCCACTCTGTCAACGTAGGTGCCCACACAATGATGCAAGGCTGCGCCCTCCGCCTTAATATCCTCCGCACTGGCAGGAACAACCAGAAGCAACCCTTTCCCTTTGATCTGGAAAGCGTTTTGAATATTCCCGTTTTCTCCAAGAATTTCCTCTAGTGCCTTCTTGGTCTCTGCCATCCGCTTCTTGGCCTCACGTTCCCGACGCTTTTTCTCCGCTACTGCCTTCTTGTCCAAGAATTTCTGATATTCTTTTGCAGTCCGATCATGGACTTTCCTGAAATTTAGGGGCATATAAAAAAACATATTATTCAGATCGTATCCAAGTTCTTTACACCATTTCAGATACTCAAGCCAGTCCTTTGCCATATTCTGTTTTCTTTCAATTCGCGGATCTTCCCGTTCTTTGTATCTCATGTATGAGTACCCCCAGCATGCCCCCTGTTCGCCGATTGGGTAGTTTTCGCTTTCTTTTGTAATATACTTCACAATTTTATGAAGCGTTGTTTTTCTGTTAGCCTGTTTCAATAAATCCGTATTACACCCAAACGTTTCATAATACTCTTTGAGCTGCTCCGGTTTAAACTGTAAGCCAATCTGCTGTGCTACCTGCAACAGTCGAAGTATATCGTGGTTCCCATCAACAGCTTGCAGTATTCTTGTATTGACCTTTGTAAGTCCTAAAATTTCATATATGGTATTCCCTTTAATATTTACCTTACCTGTCTGATAGCCGCTATATCGTGAATTAATAATGCCTTTTGCAATCTTATTGAATCCCATTTTGCAGATCCATTCCATTTTCGGAAATTCTATATACTTTTCGATTGCATCCTCATATCTCATAGAAACTGTAGGAAGATTTGTCGAAAGCACTTCCAAGGCCGAATATTTCATGGGAGTGTGTTCCCACGCCTGTGGTAGATTTCTCGGATATAAAATGCATTCCATGCAGGCAATCTTCCCTTGATCTGGACACCACCGATAATCACCTCTCTGCTTATATACTCCCCACTCATAGGATTCACATTTTGGTTTTCCTTTTGGGAATGTATAAATAGCTCTGCTATTTTCAGAAATCTCTCTTTCGATCCGCTTTTTATGTATTGCCACATCCAAATAACCTTCACTTTTCATCAATTGATGTGCGTGGAAATATCGGAATGCAAACCCATCTTTTGTCGGATCCACATATACGAACCACCGTTCGTCATGTGTCTGTGCTGGCATTCGACCTTTCGCCTTAATAGTTACTCTGCTACCACAGAATGGGCAGCTTCCTTTCTCGTTGTTCCGCAGACGAATATTTTTTCTATCCACAATTCCAGTTTTCTTACAATGTGTACACTCACATAATGCCTTGCCTTTTTCCACTTCTTTGTAAATCAGGTATCGCGCAAAGCTCATCCCTGTATCCCACACCCAATCGAAAAATTCTTTCGGCGCATCCTTTATCGGATTCATTACCACATCGATTTTATCAGTTTCTTTTTTATGCTTTTCTTCCAAGCGCTTATCCATAACCTCTTGCTGAAATCTATGTATTTCTATCCATGGGCTGTATTCATCATCAGGTCTGGAGTACTCTCCAAAGAAATCTTTTGCTATTTTTAACTCTTCATCAGATTTCATGAATACGTTGAGCCTATATGAGTTTTTATGTTCCTGCTGATTCCACACATAATCCGTAAAAGAAAAGTTATACATTCCGTTGAATGATGCTGTAAGCCATTTTGTCTTTGACGTTTTCAAATCTTGTGTGATATAATCTTCGTGTGACAGAAATGTCCGGAAAGCTGCTTCTGTTTTTCCTTTCTTGAGGGCTTGAATCTCAAAGAAATTCAGAAGCAGTATTTTTTTGTCATCAATTAACTCTGCTGTTACGATATGTCTCATATCTCCAAGCCGATCTGCAATTTCTATCATTTCTGGAGTTGCGATTGGTCTTGGAATAGCAGATAATTTTCTTTTTTCCACATCTATCCCTCCCTATAACAAATCAAATAGTGACATCTGACCTTCTGGCTCTTTATTCTTCGTTGCCCTGTTACCCTTCTTATCTGATTCCGCAGATTCCTTTTCTACGTCCTCCGTTTTAGTCTTTACTTTCTTTTTCGGTTTTCCATGTTCAGATTTACTCTTTTCTTCTTCCGCTTTCCTTTTTTCTTCCCACTCTCTACGCTCTTTCTCCTTTTTTTCCTCAAGCGCTTTGTCATCAAGCCGAAAATAATCCTCGGCCCATTCGTAAACCACGTCATCTCGCACGGCAACGAAAGTCCCTTGTGTTTTCTTTCTTGCTCTTTCACGTATATACACGAAGCATTTTCCCCATTTTTTATGTTTCTGCAATATATCTTCTGCCATCCCGGAATCCTCTTCGCATCTTTTGAGCAAATGAGTAATAATTGGCTCCGCAAACTCCTTATCATTTGCCTGCTTCAGTTCCTCTTCCAACTTCTTTTTTGCTTTTATCCGGATATCTCCATCGCTTGTTTTGCTATCAGATTCCTTATTTTCCATCTCCTGTGCCGTAATATCATCTTCTGCATCAGCAGCGTCCGCATTCTCTGAATATGACACCTCAAACCTTTCTTCGTTTTCCTCACCCTCTAGCTTCTCGCGATTAGATTCATACTCACTCTTCAACCGATCATTCGTTACATCAAACAGCGTGTTTCCGTCTGCATCATAAAATACCGTGACCGCATCCCGTTTGAGGATTTTGTACTCTTTTTCCCGTATTGCAATCTCACATTCTTTCCGGTCGCTTATATACTCCCCGCTCTCCAGATACTCTTTAACTACTTCATTCCACGGCCATCCATATGTATTGTCGTCTTTCTGTTCGGATGTAAAATGTCCTACATTTTCTCCCATTTTTTCTCCTCCTGTTCGTCAAAGTTAAAAAACATAAAATAGCGTCCTTTTTCCACCGATTTTTTAGCGTTTCCCGCATCACCGAATAAGCTTCGCATCAGTGCGCTCATTTGCACTCCAGTCCGTCTCATTTTCCATGCCTGATGCATGAATAGCGGAGTAATCCAAAGCTCCTGCCCCTCGTTTTCCTCCGGGAATAGCACATGTCCTGTCTGAGGATTGGTAAGGCTATTTCCAATTGCGATATATCCAGGGCATCCGAGTAGCGAAATCTGGATATACGCCATCTTCGCAACCACGGGATCCACATCCTGGCCAATAAACAGTGCGTTAGTTTGATAATTCACCTTGCGCTCCCGGAATGCAGCTGCCGCCGCTATCAGCATCGCTCCAGCTCCAACGCATGGATCGCAAACGGATATGTACCCCTTTTTCTCAATCTCTGACTGGCAACCTTCCCCAATTTGAATTTTCGCCATAAATTCGCATACATGGTATGGTGTGAAAAATTGTCCGTGCCAATGGCTCCCAAGGTTAAGATTCATGTATAGTCTTCCAAGAAAATCCTGATTGGGGTTTTCATCTAGCGCCTTTGTTATTGTTCCAAGTATCTGTGCCGGAATGTCTACACCTCCAAGGTCTTTGATTGCTCTTTCGTATTGTTTTTCCCGCCTTTCAAACGGTTCTTTCCTGCGGTCAACCGCATTACACATACTGCAAGCCATAACAGTCATAAGATCTTCCCACACCTGCCACGTGCTCCGGGAGTATGTAAGCTGATCAAAAAGCTTTAGAAATTCTTTCTCTCGTTCATTGACCGCCCCAACATGCTTTATCCTCGCCACACAGCATCACCCTCCTATATCAACCGATAATTCAGCTCTTTTCCCTGCAGCTGAATGATATTGCCGCGACACATTTCTATGATCCTGCTCCCGATTGCCTCATCAAATACTAAAAGGTCATTCGGTGATTTTTCTGTACTGATGATAATTGGCATATTGTTCATGTATCGGTAATTCACAATCTCATACAAAATGTTGCTGTCCGTTTCTGTCAGCTTTCCTTTCAGCAAATCGTCAATGTATAGCACACGAGCTGATGTATATTGATTTAGTTCCTTGTTATAGTTCTCTTCGTCAATTATGTTCTGCTTTAATTTGGTGACGACGTTTCTGTATGCCATATAAATTACTGCTACTCCTCTATTCATCAGTTCACTGCAGATTGCAGTTCCAAGGTGCGTCTTCCCTGCTCCGACCTGTCCGCAAAACATTATTGAATTGTATCGATCATGCTCAGTCTGCTCAAAATTTTGTACATACCGTATCGCTTTGTTCTTCGCATTAGAGAGTTGCGCATTGTTCCTTGTCAGGAAATTTCCAAAGGACTTTTTCTGAAACTCTGCAGATATCCCGCTCCGTTTCATCATCTCTCTTGCTCGCCGTATTGCAAAACATTCACATCTGATTACGCCCTCATAGCCGTTTTCGTCTGTCTGAAGAATAAATCCTGTATCCTTACACTTCGGACATTCATATTGAACGGTTGGCGATGTGCCCGACGGATGCTCTCTCTTAATCCTGTCAAGCATCACTTGTAGTTCATCCATTCAGGTCACCCCTGCTTTCATTCACAAGGCGATTTAGAGTATCCTGGCTATATCCGCTCTCTGATTGTCTCGAAATATATCCTCCCGGAGCTGTCCTCGAAACCGGAGCCCGATCCTGCGCCCTGCCAAGCCAACTGGTGATGAAGCGCTTTATTCCTCTTGACGTTTTCCGGTTCTTCGGATTGCTGTCAAGCCACGCATACATTTTCCGTAGTTCCTGCTCTACATCCACAGCCGGATACAGAGTTCTAAGGGAATTGAGATAATCAATCGTAACATCGAAAGATCCGGATCCTGTAACAAGAGGGAGAGATATGAACACATCCTGCGCGGAGGTTTCTACCTCCGGGCTTATAGTATTCTTATCTATCTCTATATCTTTCTCTTTCTCTACGTCACCTATGTGTAACTTACCTGTCACACCTTTGTCACAAAGTGACGCTTGCTTTTCTCTCATCCTCCTCATTCTTTCTGCACTTGCTCCTTCAGAACCCACCATTTTCTCGCATTCTGTTAGGCGATACTCTGTTTCATCAATCAACTCCATTAAGCCTTGTCTAATCAAAAACAATACGGTTACTTTTACATTTTCAGAATCCTCATCCAACTCCAATGAAAGCTCCTCGTAAAAGTCGTCCTCCACGCCTTCAAAATAGAGTTTTCCATCTTCTTTCATCGCGATCAGGAGCATCTTGAGATAGATGATTGTGTATGTATCGCCACCAGCGATCTTCCTGAGTTTTTTTATCGGCTTCTGCCGGAAGAAATCTTCCGGCAGTTTCAGCCAATAGTAACGTTTTCCCATTTACTTCCTCCTTGGACTTCTACGGTTATTTGCCTGTTCTTTTGGTGTGGCCCATCTGCAATTTTCAGGCGTGTAATTCCCATCATTATCAATCCTGTCTAAAGTCAGATCGTCTCTGTATCCATGAGCCATCGCCCAGGCATAGAATGAGTTGAAGTCCTTATTCCATTCATCACAAACGGATATGCCTCTTCCCCCATACCGTTCGTAATTTGATTTATTAGGGTTATTGCATCTTTGTCGCATGCTTCTCCATATATCGTAAATTCGTGTGTATCGCTTTCCATGAACAGTATGTGCTCCATTGGAAACAATTTTATTTTTCACGCATCCACAGCTTGTTGTATGTCCCCGTCTTAAATTGTCTGCGAATACTACAGTTTCATTTCCGCATTCACACTTGCAGAGCAACTTTCTCCGGTAATATTCCGTTCTTCCTGCATCTCCGATTACAGTGAGTTTCCCATACTTTTTTCCAAGCATTTCGTTCCACTTCATTTGCCAAATCACCCCCACTGTACATGGCTTCCATTTTCATCTTTGGTGATAGTAACAGACTGTTCGAATCTGGCTTTAAATTCCGGATCGTGGGTAATTGCCATAATTTTTACATCAGGATATCTCGCTTGAATTGCTTCAAGAGCATCCACGTACGCCTCTGTTCCATCACTGTCAAGGAAGGGTGCTTCGTCTATGAACAACATTCCGAGCTGGATCCCCGCCGCCGTCGCCTTGATCTCCGAAAGAGCAAGGATTACAGCCAGTGAAGCCTTCACTTTCTCCCCGCCGCTCTTTGAAGCGTAAGGCAGGGTTGTCTTCCCGTATTCGTCTATGAGTACATCCAGAGTGGCTTTATCGCCATCCTTGCCTTTAACAGTTCGTTCCATCACAAATTCAACTCCCATGGTTCCACCAGTCATCTGACCGAGAATATTATTCGCAGTATTCGTGATATGCGGAATGATATTTCGGACAATCTGGTGTGGAACTCCATCTTGAGAAAACGCCTGCTTTAGCACTTCATATCGAGCCGCTGTCTCCGCTTCCCGGGAAATATCCGCTTTGAGCTGTTTGATTTCCTCCTTGGCTTTTCTGGTGTCTTCTCTCCGCTGAAGCAATACACCTTTTCTTACCTGCAAAGAAGATACCTTTTCCTCCAGCTCAGTCTTCTTTCTTTCCAATTCGGAAAGCTTTTCTTCCTTTCCTGCCGGAATCCCAATCAGTTCTTCCCTTAAGCAGGAATGTTCCTCACACAACTTGGACCATTCTTCTTTTTTTCGCTGCTCCCGCTCTTCAAAATCTTTCAACTTTTCTTCCACATGCTTCTTTCTCTCCACATAAACAGGAATATTTGCTTTCTGTTCTGAATACACTCTGAGTTCATCTGCCACACATTTCGCTTTCTGATATTTTTCAACTGTTTCAGTTAGTCTTGAAACGCTTTCCGTTATTCTCTCGCTTTCTAATTTGACCGTAGAAACGTTTTCTATACATGAACCTATTGTTTTATCGTTGGAAGCCATTTCCCCCTCTAAACGGGCTCTAAGCGCTTTTCTACTGTCCATTTCCTCTTTCCGTTTCTGGTAAGTCTCCAAATCAGCGATTTCATCCAGAATTCCTTTTTCCTGCTCCTCAGAATATCCGATGTCGGCAATCTCCTTTTTCTTCTCAGAAGCATATAAGGCATATTCCTCTTTTGCAGCCTGGATTCTGCCGTTTATGGATGATATTTTTTCCTCCGTTTGCTCAATTTTCGCCACATCTTCTCGAGCTTTTTCAAGGAAACGACATGTTGCATTTTCAATATCAGAACACCCGGAATTATTTATAAATTCCTGCTGTTTCTTGTATGCTTCAAGATCCGCCTCTGCGAGTTTCATCTGTGTGGACAAGTTATGCACCTTTTCTGTAATCTCTGTATGTCTTTTATTTACTTCCGCATATACTGCCGCACACCGGTCTTTTTTCTCGTGGACACCCACAAGCTCTTTTCGTTTTTCTTCAAGCTCGGAAAGCTTTCGCAAAATCAACTCTTCATCCTCACTGCTGATTGCGGAAAGTTGCTCATTGATCGCTTTATTCTGCATCTTGGTAGTACTGATTATATTTTCATACCGCTGAATCTGGCTATTTTTTTCTTCCAGCGCCCTCTTACACGACTCATATTCCATAACATCAGAAGCGAAAGCCCTTACGGTTTCCTCCGCCATCTCATACTCTCTTGCTTTATCCAGAATCATTTCTGAATTTTTCAAGAAAGCATCACATGTTTCCCTTTCTTCCTCTGCCGAAACCTTATCGGAGCGTATCAAAAGAAGTTCTTTGTTTACAGCGTCGATTACACGCAATAATTCATCGCTCTTCTCCTGACCCGCTTTATAGTCAGCAATCTGTTTTCTGCATACTTCGATGTCTTGATCTGTCATCTGCCGGATTTGCGCCAGCTCCGAATTTTCCTTTTCAAGCTTCTCAAATTCGTCATCCGGATCCCCTTTTTCCTCAATAAATTCCGTCTTTACTTTCACGGCCTCTTTTTTCGATAATAGGCTTCGACGTGTATCTGCCAAAAGTTTCTTTGTCTCCTGCTCCATCAGTCCATAAACTGAAAGCCCCAGAAGATTCCCAAGAATAGTCATACGTTCCTCTTTCTTTGCCTGTAAGAACAAGCCATACTGGTCCTGCATAATTAGAGCGCAGCTACGAAATGTCATCGAGTCCATTCCAAGGATTTTTTCTATTTCTGACTGTGTATCTTTAATCCGTTCCGCTGACAGATTCAGCCACTCCTCGCCATCCTTCTGAGAAATATTTAGCGTTGCCCTACCGGATTTCGTTCTTGTCCTTACAACACGGAACCGTTTCTCCCCAATATCGAACACAAATTCTATTGTTCCACTCCTCGCATCTTCCGTTCCCCGGATCCATGCCTTATTGTCTCCTTCTCTAGTTTCCTCGAACAAGCAATCTGCAATCGCATCCATAAAGAGGCTACTCTTTCCAGCTCCGTTTACACCATTGATTGAGCAAAAAGAGATATCTGTAAAATCAAAGTTTTCTTCTTTGTAATTCCGGTAATTCTTAACGGATATTGAGACTGGGCGAAGGACACCATGATTTTCTGAAGTCGTCTCTGATTTTCCTACGGCAGCTATGATTGGTTCTGCAAGCTCAACAACCTTATCAGGATTTTTGACACATTTCTCGGAAAGCCATTTTTTTAAGTTCAATAGAGGATCGCTTTCTTCAGATAAAAGCCCTCGGTTCGTCACATCAATCATGCTTTCCGCTTCTATATCCGCCACATAGAAAGCCCCTATCTCATAAAGGTCTGATTGCAGGACTGGTATGTTGAGTGCCTTTTTCTGATCCGATGTACAGCTATACTTAATCCTTACAATCTTATCTGCCACAGTGAATGGATAACCCTCAGCAAAAAGGAATTCTCTTCCTTGCTCAAGATAGTTCTCAACATCCTCTTTGGTCCATGTAATGGTCTGAAATTTTCTGTACGGAGTGTCATATCGTTGCCCGGATTTCATCTTGTCTCCATCAAATTCATGCACCCAAAACCCCCGGGACTGTCCTTCATCATTAAAGTTCATGGCATTTATTGCACCGGAATAAAACACATTTTCTAAGCCTTCCAGCATTTGCGGCCTGTGTATATGCCCAAGCAACACGGCAGAATATCCGGCAGCCTGCAAAGCCTCCCTTGGAATTACTGGTTCAAAATTTGAAAAGAATGATGTTTGGCCAGATTCCATGTTGCATCCTGGTACCGTATAATGTGCCATGAGTATTGTCGGTTTTTTTAATCTATCTAAATCTCGGGTTTTTGTTATTTCTTGTAACTCCATCACACCGGGTGTTCTTTCATCGGAACATTGTGCTCTCAATCCCAGTACCATGTCAGATATGTATTTCGTCCATGTCAGATTTTCTTCCTCTGCAGACAGCCCGGGGAATTTTGACCGAAACTCCTGCTTGTCAAATCCCGGAATACATGCGACATCAGCAATCGGAGTAGAGATAACCTGAGGCGTCGTGACAACTGCAATTTTTTTATTCTTCGACAGCATCTTTTCCAGTACCCGAAACTGGCCAGATCCATCATGATTCGGCGTACCGCGCATAACAACCACAAATTTGGAATGCTCTGCCAATTCTTCGATTATACTCGTCGCCGTTACCATCTCATCCGAATACCTTACCGGCCCGATCTGCTCCTGATGAAATATATCTCCACTAATGCAAACCATATCCGGATGTTCGCTTTTTGTTACATCTACCATATACTCCAAGCACTTCACTGTATCGAGCGATCGGAGATTCACTCCGTCTGCTACTGGTCCTTTGAACTGGCCAATATGCCAGTCCGCTGTATGTAAAATCTTCATGCCATTTTCCTCGCTTTCTCTGTTAATCTTCTAAGCCGCGGGAAAATCAGTTTAAACTGATCTCCCGGGATTCCGCAAAATGAAATCCCATCATTTTCCCATTTTTCTCCCACAATCAATACATTTCCGAGTATCGGATTACCATGATGGTCTGATTCATATAACCAGGATGCAACCACATTCATGTCCAGTTCGTGATAATACACATCTTCATCAACCAGCATGCTTATACAATTCCCCCTTTCTCTTGATGCATGTAGTTCTGTGTAAAGTCTCTTTGGCATAACATGCTCAAGAAGTTCGCACTTTGGTCCGATACGCGATACCAGCGATTTGTTCTGTTCTCTAATTCCTCCTTCCGGAAAATCAATCACGGAAAGCTGGTTTTCGGTAGTGATCTTAATCATTTTCATTATCTTCCACCACCTCTCTGGCATTTGATGCACAATGGGCGCCCGAATTTATTCAACGAATAGTCATACACTCTCTCGTTAATCTCGACTCCGCAGCTGTCGCAATAGTATCCGTTCTCTTCTGGGATTTCAGGTTCTTCTGGAATTTCTTCCGGAATTCCATGTGGTGTATCTGGGATGTCCTCCTCTGGAGCGTCGCTCTGGAATGCTGGATTACTCGCAAACGCCTCTGCATCAAAAGTATCTTCGTTGTCAAAGTCTACCTTTCTGACCGGAAGCGCCGCTGATCCAAACATATTGTTCACAGAGCTGATTCCCTGCGAAAGCATTGCCTGACATACCGTCGGATCCGTATAATCCGGGGAGAAAACCACTGTTGGAATAGCAAAATTCTTTTTCAATTCCTCTTTTGTATATGTTCCCTTTACGCCGAGAAGCGCCCGGATCACTCTGAGTTTCGCACCGGTGATCGCCTTTTCTGCCCATGTCTTTTTTAGAAGCGCCATGTTCACCATAACAGAACGATCAATGTATTTATCCCGATCGGACTCATCGATAACATACGCTTTTACTTTTTTCCCCCACTTATTTGTGGCATCAACCCATGTACCTTTGAATATTTCAGCCGCAGCCTTCGCCTGCTTTTCATCAGTGATGCCTCTTACGGCTTTATCAGAAAATTCAATCCTATACTTTTCTTCCTCATCTTCAAGGCAGATTTCTTTCTGGTCTGTCTCCGTCCGGCATGTCCCGTCCGCTTTTCGCATCGCGCCCTGCGCATGTGCCCGGTACGTTACCCGGTTAATCCGTTCCCCGTACGTCTGCTCAGGGTTAAACTGGATGCCCGCCGCCATAGCCATCTTATTAAGAAGTGGCTTCGACAATGAAAAAGCATCCGCATAAATCTTGTTCCCTCTGTCATCTTTTCTGCCAGTGTCAACGGAACCAACCTTGAAAATATCTCCGCTTGTTTCGCTCAGATCCACTGCCACTTCTTCTACATGGAATTTATAGAACGGGTTGAGTTGAACGTCTGTTGCGGTTGGGATTAACAGGTTATAGCCTTTGTACTCTTTTATTACTTCCGGCAATGATGCCATAACATCTTTCATATTGATTTCCTCTCTTTCTCATGCTAAAATGAAATTGCTTTTAATAAAACGTATGCTCTTGATTGGCGAAAGTCAGCGTCAGCGTATATTCTGTTAAAAGTTCTGACTTGATAGCTTCAATCACTAATTCGGCCAGATAGCCCGGTGTCCGTCTAACGCCGTCGCAATCGCCAAAACGCTGAATTATTGATTGAAGCTTTCTGTTTGCCACACCAAGCGCTTTTTCATAAAGTTCTGTTGGTATCTCTAGTTTCATTACCTCTTCAATCATTTTCTTGTCCATAACCACTCCCTAACTCTTTCTAAAATCAGGAATACGAAAATTGCGATAAACGCCGCTGCGAAGTACTCACTTCCAACAGCGTCATATCCTCTGATTTCTCTTAGTTTTTCAGAAACAAAGTGAAGAAAAATGAGTCCTAATGCCAGCGATACTGTAATTTCTGCCGCCGCAAAAGCCGCTTGTTTTACGAACCGGAGTACACATCTATTCATCTTTCGTTTCTTTATCCGGTCTCCTTTTTTATTAGGATTGCTCAATGGATGTTTCGGATACGGAATTATCGTTACCTTTTCGTTCTTTAAATCGTAAAGTCTTAAATATTTCATACAACCTCCTCAAATTTAATCTTCATTTGACCGCTTTTCTCTACTTTCAGCATCTTTAATAACTTTGTTTCTTTTTCTCTTTCGAGCTCCCTTTCCTCTCTGCAGTCGCATTTTTCTCCCGGATCGAGATGGCAACCGCAGTCAGGACAAATGTAACCGTACACTTTTCTTCTTACCTACTCAGTTAATCATGCAATATTCATCGAAATACTTTTTTGGAATGCGCCCTGCTGGGTATGCTTTTGTAAGCTTTCCTGCATCAATACATTCCTTTCTCATCGTGCGGATCACATCGTATGCTTTGGACTTGCTTATGCCGAGTAATGTCATAATGTCGCTTGCCATATAGTACGACCTATCCTCCGCTGTTATTTCTTTTAAAACTCCGCTTGACATGCCGCTCCCTCCTTTATTCCAAGTTCTTCTCAGCCCACATCCTTAAACTCTGCGCTATTTCACTTACCTCATCAAGCGTTTGAATTACCTTATTCAGATCGCCCTTTTCATCCTCTGTGATAATTCCATCTTCAGTAATATCCAAAAGCAGCTCTTTTGCCGCCGATATTTTCCGAAAAGATGACAGCGCCTTGATACTTATCCGATCCAGCCCTTCCGCTTTTACTTCCGGAAAGTCTTTCCCAAGCGGACACATGTGCTTGCAGTAATAATTCTTCAGTTCTGGAGCACTGTAGATATCCGCCATCATAAGCACTTCATCCGGAAACGGATTCTTACTGCCAAGTTCTATGCGTGCCAACCGGCTTCTATCTATTCCAAGTTCTTCCGATGCACCTTCTCTACTGTTTAGGCGATCATTGAACTTTGCCGCATTGTAACGTGCCTGGGTAAATATGTTTTCCCCTGCTTTCGTGGCATGCTTTCCCATTTAATTTTCCTCCTCGCTAAGCTAAAATATAATCAAACGATATTTTCCGTATATGGAACTGTGATATTTCTGTCCTGGCTTATCTTCTTCGCAATCTCCGGTGCATAAACTCTACCGTTTACAACGCCCGATACATAGTTCCGACACATACCAACACGCTCAGCCAGTTCGGTCATGTTTATATCATCATCAATCATGGACTTTTTAACTTCTTTGCACCATGTCGGAAGAGTTCGTTTCACATTTTCCACCCCCTTATCGTTTTTAAACATTTGTTTATTACATTTGTTATTTACATTCGTTCAATTTTGTCTTAGAATAACGGTATACGTTAACAACCACAGAAAGGAGTATCAGCTATGAATGATCCATCATCATGGGCCGAGCAACTTCAAAATATTGGCTTGGCAGAATTTTCAGAAGCAAACCGTGAAATTCTGTCTCATATCGAAAGCAGCGGAGTAAAACCAAACGACGCTTCGGTATTGCAGGCTTCCGTAGAAGCACTAATAAAGGCCGTATCTATTATGATTGAAGAAAATAACAAAGCCCTTTTAGTAGAAGCCGATCAATAATTATTCAGTTGCATTACACCTTGAGTGATTGCCGTCACTCTTTTTTTGAAAAATGCTTTAAACATTTGTTTATTACACTTTAATAATAATCCCCATTTGTGAGTTTGTCAATACTTTTATTCACACTTTGGGATTTGGAAGGAGAACTATGATTATTCAGCGGATCTTGACTTTACTCGAGGAAAAATCCCTAAAAGCTGCTGATTTATGCAGAGCTTTAGATATAAGCACAAGTACTATGACTAATTGGAAAAACCGAGGAACAGACCCGCCAGCAAAAATGATAATCCCAATTTGTGAATTTTTAGGGGTTTCTTGTGAATACCTATTATCTGGTGAGGAACATAATTCGGCCATTTCTTTAGAAGATGCTGAGTGGATTTCCTTAATACATCAGTTGCCGAGAGATGCTCAACTCGAATTCAAAGGAGAATTAAAGGGATATATTAAGAGAATGAACCAAGAAGACGCAGGTTCGGAAAAATTGAGAAAGGCAAAATAATACCCTTCGAGTGGTACCGAAGGGGAAGGAGGAAATAATATGAAAAAGATTTTAATTGCCCTGCTTACTACAACACTATTTTTGACCGGATGTTCAACAACTAACTCAAATAAATCTGAAGCCAATATCCCTAAAGAAGAGAGTGCTGCCCAAAAATCTAAGAAAGATGAAACACTTTTATCCGAAAATCAACAACATACTCCCACGCATGTAGTAAATATCTATGATTCGATTAATGCTACCATCAATCAACACTATCCTAACTATTCGCTTTCAGATATTTCAGAAGAGCAGACTGGAGAAAGCACTTTTTATAAATTCGATATTTCCTGTTCTACTACAGGAAATAATCCATCAGTAACTTTTCAAAATGATGAAGCAAGTTTTAAGGTATCTTTGCCAGATACTATAGATAACTCCGACCTGAGAAATATGATTTCATGTGTACTTCTCTCAACACAAAATATTGATATCGAAAAATCGCAGGTTTATATGCAAGATTTAGTCAATTCATTCGATGGCAGCAATAAAAGCGATGTGTTATCCGTAGATGATTATAAATACTATATTTCACCTTCTGGAAATATGACTATGCGATATTTGAATGTAATATCTGTAGATGATATTAATACGCCTATTGATACATCTGACTATCAAAAAGCAGATCCAGAAATATTTTCTGGAGAACTCAACCAAGGAACTAAGGTTTCTATAACGGGAATTATTACAAATATTGCAGATATTGGATCTGGTTCTTACGGCATGGAAGTAAAGTCTTCTGATGGAATCTATATTATATATTATGATTATAATGACTTTTTAGACGTTTTTTCCCTTGGGGATGAACATGAATTCTACGGCACAGTAGCAAAGCCTAGGAATGGATATATAGGTACTATGCATTTAGATTATGTTAAGTAGCAGGTATATGTATGAGTAATATCGGAGAAAAAATAAAAGAGCTCCGTATGGAGTCCGGCGCCACCCAGTTGCAGCTGGGTGAGTATGCCGGCTGTTCGGGGCAGGTAATTTCAAATATAGAAAGGGGATACACTAATCCCTCTGCCGATGTATTGAAAAAGATATCGGAATACTTCCATGTTCCTTCAGATTATTTATTAGGAAAATCAAAATCCCAATGGCTTGCATTGGATCCGGATACGACAATGCCATATATCGGAACTCGCGTTTCAGATCTGCTCACTCAGGCCGGTATCTCGACGGAGACATTCGCCGATGCGGTTGAGGTTACGCCAGAGGAGGCGGAAGATATTTTGAACGGATCCATTACACCGAACATCGGAACCTTGGCCAGGATTTCAAGATTCCTAAATACTTCCATGGACTTCCTGATCGGGACCGTTCCATACCCAACGATTGTATCTTCCGAAGATGAAGAGGACATCATCCTATATTATAGGACAATGTCGAAATCCGGACGGCGTTTGTTGATGGGAGCATTGGAAGACTTTAAAGACAGATAACTTTCATGAAAATATAATGTACTTAACCGGGGAACCGTTGAGGTGCTATGCAGCCGCCGGACGCAAGAAAGGAGGCTGGTGCTTATGGTTACATACAGTGACTTGTTTACTTTTGTCATCATGCTTTGTGCTGTTATAACCCTTGTTGTAACAATTCTTAGGCACAAAAAATAGCGCCCCTGCTCTGGTAAAGTAAGGCGCTATTTTTTATAGTTACATATTTTACCGGCGGCCAGGTGTGCACTGGCCAACGGTTCCCTTGTTAAGTACATTATATAAAACATGGGGCCATTTGTCAAATCTTATGCGACAAGGAGATTGATTATGCCCGCATATAAATATCAGACCAAAGATGGTAAGACAAAATGGTACGCAAACTTTTACTATAAAGATTGGCTCGGAGAGCGAAAGCATAAATGCAAACGTGGATTTGACACGAAAGGAGCTGCAAAAGAGTATGAGCGTATGTTCTTGGATAAATACTCCAAGAGTCCAACTATATTATTTGCATCAATGACCGCAAACTATATAGAAGATATGGAGTCCAGACTAAAGCCAACTACATTGAAGGGCAAGAGGTACCTCATCGAAACAAAAATACTTCCTTTTTTCGGCCAAATGCAGATCTGCGATATCGATGCAGACCTTGTAAGAAGATGGCAAAATGGTCTGATAAACTACCGGAACGAGAAAGGAGAGCCTTATGCCGAGACTTATCTTCATACAATAAACTCGCAGCTATCAGCCATATTCAACTATGCAGTAAAATACTATAAGTTGGGAATCAACCCATGTTATGTGGCCGGAACCATAGGGGAAAGCCGTGCATCCGAAATGAACTTCTGGACCAAAGAAGAATTTGAACATGCTATGCAGTTCGAACAGAAGACCTCATATATCGTTGCTTTCAAGATTCTATTTTATAGTGGAATGCGCGAGGGAGAGCTGCTTGCACTAACACCGGAAGATTTCCCGAGAGACATTGCAAGCGTCGATGTGAATAAGAACTATGCGGTAGTTGATGGGGTGGAGTATTTTCTGACGCCAAAAACAAAGCGCAGTATAAGACAGATTACAATACCGGATTCCCTTCATGAGGAAGTATTGGAGTTTATAGACAGCATGAGTCTGGATCCGGAAGAGCGTATATTTTATTTCAAAAAGGGTGGGCTCTACAGTGAATTCAAAAGAATGATCAAGAGATCGGGAGACAAGGAAATAAGGGTACATGATCTGCGGCACAGCCATGTGGCCATGCTGGTTAATATGGGTTTTGCGATTGAAGAAATCTCTCGCAGGCTCGGCCATGATTCTATCAAGACAACATGGGATACTTATTCCCACCTGTATCCGGGCACTGATCGAGAGTTAGCGGAACGGATAGAGGACCTTATACAGAAGGAAAACATTCCTCCAGATGATCCTGAATATGAAGAGAATGACATATCGTTTGATATGGTACCTGGTTCTCCACTCGGCCGGATCAGTCAGAGCGTATTGTCTGTAGCTGCACAAGAAGGAAATGCACATATCCGAAAAAACAATAAGAACATTTTCGCAAAGTATGGCATAGATATCGAATCAGAAATCGTTTATGGATATAAGATGGAAACATATCTTGACCTAATCGCTTTCGGAGATTCCATCATACAAACGATCTCATCATTCCGGCCGGCCGAATCACTGAAGGATTTCATACTGGCATTATTCTCGGATGCCATAACCTCATGTGAGTTGTCGCAGGGAAGCATAAAAAATCTTGATAAATTCATCGTCGAAAATACCATTCCAAAGTACGAAAAAATATATGGAATAGGTGTAAAATAGTGATTTGAACATCACATTAACATCACGGAGAAACAAAAAATCCCGGGAGCCCTTTATTTTCAAGGGTTCTCGGGATTTGCTAATTATTCGAACTCAATCGTTCCTGGTGGTTTGCTCGTCAGATCATAGAATACTCGATTGACTCCCTTTACCTCATTGATGATCCTGCTCATTACTTTCTGCAGTACTTCGAACGGAATATCAGCCGCCTCGGCTGTCATAAAATCAATAGTCTTCACTGCTCTAAGCGCCACCGCATAGTCATAAGTTCTCTCATCTCCCATAACTCCTACGGAACGCATATTTGTCAACGCCGCAAAGTACTGATTGATGTCCCTGTCCAGTCCAGCTTTCGCGATCTCCTCCCGGTAAATTGCATCTGCATCCTGCACGATCTGCACTTTCTCCGCAGTCACTTCGCCAATGATCCGGATACCAAGTCCTGGTCCCGGGAATGGCTGACGGAATACCAGATCTTCCGGAATACCAAGCTCCAATCCGACTTTTCGAACCTCATCCTTAAAAAGATCCCGGAGCGGTTCGATGATTTCCTTGAAATCAACGTAGTCCGGAAGTCCCCCTACATTGTGATGAGATTTGATTACTGCGGACTCTCCACCGAGACCACTCTCTACAATGTCCGGATAAATGGTTCCCTGGGCAAGGAAATCAACAGCTCCCATTTTCTTTGCTTCTTCTTCAAATACACGGATGAATTCTTCACCGATAATTTTGCGTTTCTGTTCCGGTTCTGTCACGCCAGCTAGTTTGCTGTAATATCTTTCCTGCGCGTTGACACGAATAAAGTTCAAATCAAAGTTTCCTTTTGGTCCGAATACCGCTTCTACTTCATCCCCCTCATTTTTGCGAAGAAGTCCATGGTCGACGAACACACATGTAAGCTGTTTTCCGATGGCTCTGGAAAGCAGACCTGCTGCTACGGAAGAATCCACTCCGCCGGACAGAGCCAGCAGAACTTTACCGTCTCCTACTTTTTCTCTAATATCTGCAACCGCATTTTCTACAAAAGCATCCATCTTCCAATCACCAGAACATGCACATACACCGCGTACAAAATTGTAGAGCATTTCTTTTCCGCGAACTGTATGAAGTACTTCCGGATGGAACTGAATTGCATATAGCTTTTTCTCTGCATTTTCAGCGGCTGCGACCGGGCAGTCCGCCGTATGCGCTGCAATCTCAAATCCAGGCGCCACCCGCTCAATATAATCAAAATGGCTCATCCAGCAAGTTGTAGAAGACTCCACTCCTTCAAACACTTTGGAATCATTTTTATCAATCAGAACCTCTGTCTTACCATATTCTCCGACCTCTGGCTTTGTCACCTTTCCACCGAGCACATGCATCATCAACTGTGCCCCATAGCAAAGTCCGAGAACCGGAATACCAAGCTCAAATAATTCTTTTGTATATGTTGGAGAATCTGCCTCATAGCAGCTATTCGGGCCGCCGGTGAGGATGATTCCCTTTGGATTCATTGCTTTGATCTTTTCAATATCAATTCGGTAGGAATAGATCTCGCAATATACATTACATTCACGAACACGTCTTGCTACAAGCTGATTGTATTGTCCGCCAAAGTCAAGCACGATTACTAATTCGTTTTTCACGGGTTTTCCTCCTTCTTTTCCTTTGTGGTTCTTCTATTATAAAATAGCCCCCTGCGATTTACAAGTGGATTTTCTCCGCTTACTGCACTTTTCCCACATCAATCCACTCCATATAGCCCGAATACCTCTCCAGCTCCTCCACTGTCAAATCTACGGCACTTTGGCCACTTCCGGCTGCAGGGAACACTCGTTCCATCCGTTTTAGAGATACATCAAGATATACCGTGACTCTTTGTCCTGTAGCGAAAGGACAAACACCACCCGGTTGGTGACCGGTAGCGGTTTCCACCTGAGCCCGGGGAATCATCTTTGCTTTCTGCTGAAATTTTGCCTTGTATTTCTTATTATCAATCTTCGTATCTCCCGCCAGGACAATAAGAATCGGCGCATCATCCACATAAAAAGACATCGTCTTTGCAATCTGACGTGGTTCACATCCAATCGCCGCAGCGGCTTCCTCTACTGTAGCGCTGGACTGTTGAAACTCCATGACCCGACTCTCCATGTCCTGCTCTTTGAAATATTGTTTCACTGCTTCTAGTGACATCTGCTCACCTGCTTTTTCTGTTTTCTCTATATTGCTTTTTCTGTTTCAAAAGCTTGAACCAGTTTATTCCTAAGATCCGTCGCATGACTATACTCAATATACTCGATACTTCCCAAATCACTAATAGCCTTTGTTGCCTTATCTTTCACAATATACACTGGCTTTCCTAATCCGTATGCAAGCCCTAATTCTAACATCACATTCGGATTCAGTCCGGATATATTAATGATCGCCATTCTGCACGCCTGAATCTGCTCACAAATTTTACACATGATATCCTTACATGTAATCTCTTCGTCCGCCTTATAGTGCTGAAATCCGGCTGCATTCAAAGCCGGCACAATCCCATATAAATAGCTGTCTACATAATCGTCTGAAAATGGCATAGCAATAAAGACCTTATTCCTTTCATAATCGGGCCGCTTCGGGCATCTTTGAGATCCGATTTTAAAACATTTTCTCATCTGATGAGCCGGAATTTTTTCTTCCGTCATTTTTTCTCTTTCTTCATTGATTTCTGACTTCACCTTTTCAATCAGGTTTTTCACAGTATTCAAAAACCATTCCACTGTTTCGGCTCTTACTGTTTTTTGCGTAGAGGATAAGTCATGGGATGCGTAAGAGAGATGACTGATGTGAAGTTTAGTAAAGGTATTATATTTATCCAACAACTGATTATATTCTTTAATCCAGGCACCATAAATCTTTGTGTAAATATAATCATTCTTTTGGGAATAAATTCTAACTTTCTGATATAAATTATTAAGTTCAAACTCCAAACTTTTCATATCTTTTGTATTCATCTTAATTCCTCCAAATTCCATGGGAAAGTCATTTTCCGTTTTTACTCTTATCAGACAATATTACTAACATTTTGTAATTTTTATCTATCTTCTCTATTGTATCATGTCTCAGCCAACGGAACAATGTCAGAATACCGGCAATCTCTTGCCTTTGCAGACAAACAGGCGTACCTTCGGTATGCCTGTCTGTCACATCCCCATTTAGGGACCATCCATTTTTTCATCACTGTTTTTGTTTTCTAATGTCCGGCTTCTTGTCCGGACTGTTTTTCATCAGTTTGACCAGTCTGCTTGTTCCCAGTCTTTCCGCACCCAGGCGAATAAACTCTTCCGCATCATCAAAGGAAGAAATGCCTCCCGCTGCCTTGACTTTGACGTTCTTCCCTACATGGGTTTTCATCAGCTTCACATCCGCAAACGTCGCTCCCTCAGTAGAAAATCCAGTGGACGTCTTGATGTATTCTGCGCCGGCTTTCGTAACAATCTCGCACATTTTGATCTTTTCTTCCTCAGTCAGCAGACAGGTCTCAATGATTACTTTCAAGATCCGGCCATTGCACGTTTCGTGGATTCGGCGGATTTCATCCTCGATTTCCTCGTACTTTCCGTCTTTTAAGTGCCCAATATTGATGACCATATCGATCTCAGAAGCCCCATTTGCGATGGCGTCTTTCGTCTCAAAGACTTTCGCTGCCCTGGTGCTGTATCCGTTCGGAAATCCTATGACGGTACAAATCGGAAGTTTTCCATCTACATATTCGGCCGCTGCTTTCACATAGGAAGCCGGGATACAAGCAGAAGCGGTATCGTATTTCATAGCGTCATCCAGGATCTGTCGGATCTCCTCCCAGGTTGCAGTCTGTGTAAGTAACGTATGATCTACATGGGTTAAAATCTCTTTTGCTTCCATCTTTTTTTGCATCTTCTATTCCTCCCCTGTCCTGGCCCACTTTTGTTCTAGGATATCTTTGATTTCCGGGTCAAATGCCGTCTGGGCGGCATTTCGTAGTAACGTGAAAATGAGCTCATCGTCCCGGCCGTACTGCTCGTATACTTTTGTCAGTTCGTTTGTCATAGTTGTGCCGCTGACTGTCCGATTGTCTGTGTTGATGCTCACCTTGATTCCGGCGTCTACAAACTGCCGGAGCGGATACGCTTCCCATCCGGCGGCCGCCTTTGTCTGGAAGTTGCTTGTCGGACACATTTCCACACCGATTCCAGCCTCTGCATAGGCTTTCATCAGCTTCGGATCTTTCCGAAGCGCGATCCCGTGCCCGATCCGTCTGGCTCCCAGTTCATAAGCCTCCCGGACATTTTCCATATTCCCTGTCTCACCTGAGTGAATGGTAAACGGCATACCAAGACGTCTGGCCTCCTCAAATAGGGGCCGGAAACATCTTGTCGGAAACGCCGATTCATCCCCCGCCAAATCCAGCGCACATACGCCCATCCCCAGATACTCTCTGGCACACCGTAACATTGTAAGATTCTGTTCCTCACTGTGGTGCCGCATGGCACATGTGATGATACCATACCTGACATGAAAAGCTTCTTTGGCCCGCTCCATACCGTCCCTCACCGCCTCAATGACCTGGGCACAGGGCAGTCCGTCATGGGCTGAGAGCATCGGGGCAAACCTCACTTCAATATATTCGATCTTTTCTTTTGCAATCTCTTCTACAAAACGATAGGCTCCATCCGAAAGCCCTGCCGCATCCTGGAAGCACTGCACAGGCAGGTCAAACTTTTTCAGATATTCGGTTAAGCTCCGGCATTGCTCTGATATCGTCAGCTCCTCATCAGACACAGCTCTTCCCAAATGCCCCTCAATGATGTCCTTTGTCAGAGAACCGTCCAGATGACAGTGGAGATCCAATTTAGGAAGGTTTGCGATATTCATAATCTCCCTCCTTTCGTATTCTTTCTGTCTTCTTTTTAGATAGTTTCAATGATGCGGGTTATCAAGCGTTTAAAGTCCTTGGAAACCCGGTCTGCACTCTCCTGCACCTCCATATGATCCAATTTTTGTTTGCTCATACCGGCTGCCAGATTCGTAATACAGGAAATCCCACCGATTTCCATGCCCATATGACGGGCTGCCATGGCCTCGCAGGCTGTACTCATACCGACTGCGTCACCGCCCCAGTTTCTGCACATTCGTATTTCCGCCGGCGTCTCATAGTTCGGCCCGGTAAGCTGCACATAGACGCCTTCTTTGAGGTTCATTTGACAGGCAGACGCCGCCTCTTTGATCACAGTCCGAATCCGGGTACTGTACACCTCACTCATGTCCGGAAACCTTGGCCCCAGCTCATCCAGATTTGGCCCGATCAGCGGACTTGGCACACCGACCGCAATGTGGTCAGTAATCATCATAAAATCTCCTGGACAGAATGTTTCATTGATACCTCCGGCCGCATTGGTCAAAATCAACTGTTTCGCACCCAGCAGCCCCATCAGTCTGGTTGGAAGGACGACGTCAGTCATCGGGTACCCTTCATAATAGTGGACCCGGCCCTGCATAATGACAACCGGCACCTCGCCTACATACCCAAACACAAAGCGCCCTTTATGTCCCTTCACTGTAGAAACTGGAAATCCTTCGATTTCTGTGTAATCCATCGTCGTTTCGATATGAATCCCGTCCGCATAATCTCCAAGCCCGCTCCCTAGAATCAGAGCCACCTTGGGGCTGAAATCCGTTTTCCCCCGGATACTTGTAAGACAGGTCTTTAATTTTTTCTCCATTTATTTTCACTCCTTTTCTACGGATGCTCCGCCACACCTGCTATTTTCCTCTTCCTTCATTTTTTGCCGCTGCCCTTTATCACAGCGTGATGGTAGCTTCTTTTCTGTAGTAGATCCTTACTTTAGCTCTCCGAGCAGGGAAGCGCCTATTGTTCCCTCCGGCATGGAGAGTCCAAAGTTATCAAGGATAGTAGCCCCAATCACCGCAAATGTATCCTGCTCCGACAACCTTCCGCCGCCTTCCATACTCTTGGAATAGGCCAGAAACGGCACCTTTTCCCTTGTGTGGTCAGTCCCGGTATAGGTCGGATCGTTCCCGTGGTCCGCAGTGATAATCAAGAGGTCATCTTCTCTTAGCGTTTCCAGAAGTACCGAAAGCCCTTTATCAAACTGTTCCAGTTCTTTTGCATAGCCTTCCGGATCCCTGCGGTGCCCCCATTTTGCGTCAAAATCCACCAGATTGACAAAGCACAGCCCGTGGAAATCCTTCCCCGCGATCTCGTTTGTCTGCTCCATCCCGTGAATGGAAGACTTCGATTTATATGCTTTTGTGATTCCCTCCCCGTCAAAAATGTCCCGGATCTTTCCTACAGAGATCACATCAAATCCATGATCTTGGAGTACGTCAAGCGCTGTCCGCATCGGAGGTTTCAGCGCATAGTCGTGTCGGTTACTTGTCCTTTCGAACTCGCCTTTCTTCTTTCCGATATACGGTCTTGCTATCACCCGGCCGACCCTCCACTCTTCTCTCATAGTAAGTTCTCTTGCGATCTTACAACAGCGGTACAGCTCCTCAAGACCGAATGTCTCCTCATTTCCACAGATCTGCATTACCGAATCCGCCGATGTGTATACGATCATATGTCCGGTTGCGATCTCCTCCTCACCCAGCTCTTCGATGATCTCCGTCCCGCTGGCGCTCTTGTTTCCGATCACTTTATGTCCTGTTCTTTTTTCCAGCTCTCCGATCAGTTCCTTGGGAAATCCATGTTCTGTAAAAGTCTTAAACGGCTTTTTTGTCTCAATCCCCATAATTTCCCAATGTCCGGTCATCGTATCTTTTCCGTTACTTTTCTCTTTCAATACCGCCTGATAGCCAAGAGGACGTGCCACTTCCGGCACCTGCCGAAGCGGTGTCAGATTCGCAAGTCCCAGTTTCTGAAGCGTGGGAATCTGAAAATCTTCCACTGATTCCGAAATATGCCCCAGTGTATTAACTCCAATATCCCCAAACTTCTCCCCGTCCGGCATGACGCCGATTCCCAGGGAATCAATTACAATAACAAATATCCGTTTTTGCCGTCTCATTCTTCTCCTGCCTTTCTTCCAGATTTCCAGGTCCAAATCCCATTGGCATGAAATCTTTCAGTTTAAAAATCCGATAGTCTTCTGTCCCCTTTGCCAATATAATTTGGAACTCTTCTGGCAAGCAAAATTCCATCATCACCTGTCTGCATACTCCGCAAGGAGGTGTGAAATCCTCGATCCTGCCATTCGGCCCTCCTACAATACAGATTGCCTCAAAATCATGTACCCCCTCACTGACTGCCTTGAACAAAGCGGTTCGTTCCGCACAATTCGTCGGAGTATACGCCGCATTTTCAATGTTACATCCGGTATAGATCATTCCATTTTTTCCAAGCAGAGCGGATCCCACCCGAAAGTGGGAATACGGCGTATAGGAATATGCAAGCTGCCCGATGGCGATCTCAATCAATTCTTTTATTTTTCTTTCTGTCATAGCGTTTCCTCCTTATTTTCCTGCCTGTTTATCCTCTTTTATCAGCTTGCGAATTGCCTGTACTGCCACTCGTATCGCCATATCCGTATCATGTACAACCGGATTTTCCAGTCCTTCCTTTTCTCTTTCCTGGTTTGCCATAACAAGGAAACAGGATCCTGCCCGGACTCTTAAGTGGCTTGCTATTACAAAAAGAGCTGCCGATTCCATTTCGGAAGCAAGACATCCCAGTCGTTTCCACGCCTCCCATTTATTTAAAAGCTCATAGCTCACTGGCATCCGTTCCGGGGAATGTTGTCCATAGAAAGAGTCCTTACACTGTACGATTCCTACATGGTATGTCTGCTTTAGCTCCTCAGCCGCCCGCATCAGCGCATAGGTCACATGAACGTTCGCCACGGCTGGAAATTCCACCGGCGCATACTCCCGGCTCGTCCCTTCCATTCTGATTGCGCCGTTTGCGATCACCACGTCTCCGCTTTTAATATCAAGCTGCATCCCGCCGCAGGTTCCGATCCGAAGAAAGGTATCCGCTCCGCACATTGCCAGCTCTTCCATAGCAATAGCCGCGGACGGTCCCCCAATTCCCGTGGACGTCACACTCACTTTCACGCCGTCCAAATATCCTGTGTATGTGACAAACTCCCGGCTGTCCGCCACCAACACGGCGTCGTCAAAATATTTCGCGATTTTTTCACACCGCTTCGGATCTCCCGGAAGAATCACATATTGTCCGACATCCCCTTTCCCAACCTGAATATGATACTGCTTGCTCGCATCCTCTGAATACTTCATCATCCTACCTCACTTTCCCTGTTATGCCGGATCATCTGCCCTTTTGACAGATCAAGAAGCCTTGTTTGTCCCCTCTACACTTCTTCTACTTGCATCTTACTCGTAAATTCTTCTCCCCAAAAGGACTAAAGTCTCTTTTTCTTAATTAACGTGATTTTTCACAATTTTATTCCTCATATTTTGTGCAAAACAACTATGTTTTTTCACTGTTTTAGGTACCACTTTCTCGTTTTCGTTATCATTTTCTATGGAATCAGTATTTCCCTCTGCCTACTTGACAGTTGTCTCATTTTGTGCAAGGATTTTAACAGTACTTAACACAGGAGATGTAAATGTTATGAAAAGGAAAATATTAATCGTGGACGACGAACAGTCCATCGCTGATCTGGTTGAAGTCTATCTTTCCAACGAAGGGATGGAAGTTCTGAAATGTTATAACGGACAAGATGCCCTGGATTGTATCAAAAAGGAAGATCTCTCCTTGGCGGTCCTGGACGTCATGCTTCCGGATATTGACGGCTACAAACTCTGCCAGGAGATCCGTAAGGAACATTTTTATCCTGTCATCATGCTGACTGCCCGGACCGAGGACACAGACAAGATCCTGGGACTTACCATCGGCGCGGACGACTACATTACCAAGCCTTTTAATCCGCTGGAGCTGGTAGCCCGAGTCAAGACACAGCTTCGCAGATATGAGCGGTACAATCATCCGCTCCCGGCAGGTGTCCAGTCATCATCTGACGCGGAGCCGGAGCGGGATTCCCGCATCGACATCAGGGGACTTACCATTGACCGGGATTCCCACAAATGTTCCCTCAACGGAAGCACGCTTTCATTGACTCCGCGGGAGTTCTCTATTTTGTGGTATCTGTGCGAGAATAAAGGACGGGTCATATCCTCGGAAGAGCTGTTTGAGCAGGTCTGGGGAGAAAAATTTCTGGATAATAATAATACGGTAATGGCTCACATCGGGCGGCTCCGGGAAAAGATGAAAGATTCCGGCCGCAGGCCTAAATACATCAAGACCGTATGGGGAGTGGGGTATCAAATTGAATAAACAGACAGGCAATCAACTTTCTGAACAACTGCGGAAACAGCTTTTGCGCCGCTTCTTTTTCTCCTACCTGCTCTATGTAGGGATCGGCGGTTTTTTATTCCTTCTCGTGTACTGGTATTATCATACGCAGATCTGGTACGGTTATGAATGGTTTTATCAGATTACCACTTTTATCAATCAGTTTCACGTGATCTTTTTGATCTTTTATATGTTGGCCGGAGCGCTTATTTGCGGCTACCGGTATTTGTCCAGATCCTGCACCTATCTGGATGAGCTTCTGACTGCCTCAGACAGCCTTTGGAAACACCAGGAAGATACAGTTACCATGTCGGCTGATTTACGGGAAGCTGCTCTGCATATGAATGAGGTACGGCTGAATCTCATTGAAAGTCAGAAGGCGGCCGAAGCGGCGGAACAGCGCAAAAATGATCTGGTAGTCTATCTGGCCCATGATCTGAAAACACCTCTCACTTCCGTGATCGGATATTTGACGCTGCTGCACGATGAAAAGGAGATCTCCCCTGCCCTGCAGGAGAAATACTTAGGCGTTGCGCTGGAGAAAGCAGAACGTCTGGAAGATCTCATCAATGAATTTTTTGACATCACCCGGTTCAACCTGACTCATCTGACTCTGGATGTGAGCCGGATCAATCTGACACGGATGTTGGAACAGACACTATACGAATTCGCCCCGATGTTTGCGGAGAAACAGTTGGATACATCCGTCCAGGCTCCTGCGGATCTCTATTTTCTCTGCGATCCAGACAAGCTTCAGCGTGTCCTCGATAATCTACTTAGAAATGCCGTCAACTACAGCTTTCCGGAATCAGTCATAAAGATCCGCCTCTATGTGGATATGGGAATCCTGACCTTGATCGTGGAAAACGAAGGCTCTACCATTCCGCCGGAAAAACTGGAACGGATCTTCGAGCAATTTTTCCGTCTGGACTCTTCCAGAGCCTCCAGAAACGGTGGTGCAGGCCTTGGTCTTGCCATCGCCAAGGAGATCGTCGAACTGCACGGTGGTAAAATTTCTGCCGAAAGCCATGACAACCACGTGATTTTTCAGGTGGATCTCCCGTATTCATCAGGAAATCGTTAGAATTTTGTGTGAGAAAAAGAGGATTTCTGTTCCGAAATCCGAGAAAACATTCTATTGCCTTTTGGTATAGTAAAAGCGTGCCAGGACAATCGGCTTCGATTTTCCGACACGCTTTTTGATTGTAAACTCACAAATTGTAACAGAAAAAGGAGTGAATTTCCATGAATACCTATCGAAACATACATGCACGACAACAAAAACACGGCCGATCAAGAAAAAAGCGTACCGGACATCTGCTTCATTTTATTCTTCCGATGCTGTGTCTTATCCTTTTGCTATGCACTTTGGCATCCTATATACTGAACAGAGCAGGTGCGGGACTTGACGTCATTTCTCCAATCTCTTCTCTCTTCCATGGCTCCGCGCGGGATGAAATCAGCCACTACGCCTCCTCCCACGGATATGATATCAGCGACTATCCCCAGTCCCTGATCGACCTGTATGACCGGAACCGGGAGACAAAAGACTTCGTCTTTGAGTATCCGATGAAGAAATCCAAGACCCCGCCCATTGACTTAAGTGACCTCAATACCAGTACTGTCCCACTTCTCATGCAATGGGACCAGCGCTGGGGATATCAGCAGTACGCAGGGGATCTCTTCGGACTCAGCGGCTGCGGACCTACCTGCCTTTCCATGGTCACTATCTACCTCACCGGGAATACCGACCGCACTCCGGCATGGATGGCAGAATTTGCCTCCTCCCACGGCTACGCTTCGGATGGAAACGGTTCTTACTGGTCCCTCTTCTCCGAAGGTGGCGCTTCCTTGGGACTTGACGTTACGGAAATTCCTCTGGATGAACAACGTATCATAGATAATCTCCAGGTTGGAAACCCGATTGTCGCCGTGTTAGGCCCTGGGGACTTTACCACTACCGGACATTTCATTGTCCTCACCGCATATCAGGACGGGCAAATCAAGGTGAACGATCCCAACAGCAGGGAGAACTCTGAAAACCTTTGGGACTATGACCGGATCAGCGGACAGATTAAGAACCTTTGGGTATTCCGCTAGCCATATTTGACGATCGCTGTCCTTACATCCGCTTCTGCTAGAAAGGCTGTAGCCTTTCTAGCAGTGTATCATGGCTTTGTCAAACGGAGAACACCTTACTGGAATTACTCATATAAAATCACTTTCTCCTACGCTCCCAGGAAACACTGCTTTGGTGTATTAGCATCGATCCATTCCTGACTTGGCTTCGCCAACCCCTGAACCGCACCGGAAATCTTTTCTTGAATCAGCAGTGTAATCGGCGCCACCGGATCTTTATGAATAATGAGCATCACAATGGAAATGACAAACATTGCTCCCATTAATACAGTATTAACAATCGGAAGTACTGTCGCCACAGCAAAGGTACCGGCCAGGGCAGTAAATCCCAGAACAAATTCTGCCGCCCCAAGAACCACCGCAACCCCTGTAAATATTGTATTTATCACCGACAACACTTTCTCTGCATCGGAATAAGAACCCGGATTCTGGAACATCTTATTTAGTTCCATAATTTCAGCCACAAATGCGATTCCCATAAGAGCTACATTAAACGCCTGAAAAATAACTTCCGTCACCACAAAACACTTGCTGCTCTTTTCCAGTGCCATTGTTGAATACTCTCCTCCGCTTACTTTTCTTGCGTATCTTGTCGCGTTTTCCTCTACATTACTTTTCAGATCAAAGGGATCTCCACTGTGAAAGGAAACACTCTCCAATGTATCAAAGCTTCCTCCTCCAACCTGATAACGGTAAAACGCATTCATCCTCTCAGCAGGAGATGCCGCCGTATCAAAAATAGTATTGACCGTTCTCCACAGTACAAAATTTCTGGCTATTGAAAATCCCGCCTGAAGCACAGACAAAATGGATTCTGCTTTCTGAAATGTAGTCAGATTATCCCAATTCATAAAAATATTTCCAAACGAGGCTGCTCCAACCAGTATGTTCACAGCAGAGAAAAACTTAGAAACCGCGGGAACTGTGGGATTGTACGTCAGGAGAGCGGAGGACATGCTTCCACTTGCTATCATAAACTGCATTAACTCCTGAGCCTGAAGAACAGACCATTGTACAAAGATCTCTTTTGATTCCTTTAAAAACTTCTGCATTGCTTCTTCTACATCTTTGGGGATGGTAATCTCTTTATTTTTAAATTTATCATAAAAGCTTCCATAAAGTGCTATTAACAACTTACAATAATTCTCGTAATCTTCCGCTCCTTTAAACGTGTCAATCATCTGAATCATATTGTAATCCGCAAGCTTGGCATACAGTGCCAGAGAGTATGAGGACTGAAAAACATTTCCATCGGAGTCCGTCAAAACAGTACCATTGATACTATCTTTTATGTCATGGTTTCCGGAATCCAGAATTCCCAGTACCTTGATAATATTTGTTACCCATGCTGGATCTATCGCGTAATTCATATGTAGAAGCTGTATTGTCTCCACATAATTATAGTACATCCGCTCTGCCCAATACTCACGGGCCGTCTGATTTTCCTTCTGACCCTCATAATTTGTAGTAGGATCCTCCAAATAATCTTTCAGGTCCGGATTAATTGACAAATACACGTACTTATCAATGATGGCCGTCAGATGATGATACTCCGTCTGTGAAGATAACACTTGCTTCTTGTTATCATTTTCCTTCTTGCTCGTGTCCCCGTCTTTCACCTCCTCTGGAATGTAAGACAGGTAGAACCTCGATTTTATGAGAGCCTCATCCTCTTTTTCTCTTCCGCCAAACCCTTTTATAATCTCCGCATCCGTTCTTTTTGCAAGTGTACTGGTCAGTATGATGGGAGCCAGTTTCCGTAGAAATTCAGGAAGATACCCCTTCCTGAGTTTATGCTCCGGAGCTTCAGCCTCTTCAATTTCCGTAATGATATTCCTGCTTACCTGATTGATTGCTTCCAGGCTTGCGGCCGTTGTCTTCCCAAAAATATCCGCAAATTTCATACTTTTATCTGAGTTTGAGATATCTCCGCCATAATAATTAACCAGATCCATAAGAAGTTCTGATGTTTTATACGAACAGTACTGCTGCCCATCGAATGTTGTTTCCACGATTTTCCCCTGCTCGTCCTGAGTCGATATGATGACGGAAGGCGGTCTGATCCCGCAAAGCTGCTCTAATGTTAGAGGTTTTTTATCCATGTGCAGTTCCCTGCATCTGCCTTTCAGGCTCTCTGAAATCACAGCGTTCTGTCTGAATCTCTTTCTTGCCTTATCCAATCCATTTGGCACAACAAGTTTCCCCTTTGCAGTATATGAAACCTCCCTGCTTCTGTTTTCTATAATACTTCCCTGAGAACCAGAAAGGGTGATGGAATGTATATACAACTTCTCTTTAGAACCGGCCTGATTCTCAAGGTATTCATTAACACGGATCCCATCCAGGTGCAGCATCCATCCTGTCCCCATCTTGAACATTCCAAGGAAATTCTGGGATTTTCTTTCCTCCCGGGTCTCCGGAACAGGAATCAGCGTCTCTCCGTTCCATTTTATACCACAGTAATAATATTTTTTTCGGGTGCCCGATGAGTCCTCTTCCACAATGCAGTCTATATCATACAACTCAATGACCGTATCCGTCTCCTCCGTACGATAGGCAATCCGATAATCTCCTTGAAAACACTCCGGGGTTGTTCCTCTGTCGTGAATCGAAATCCCAGAAGCCTCGTAGGAACAAATATGCTGTTCCCCCTCCTGTACGGTAGCCTCGCACGTTCTGTACAAGGAATCAAAGATCATTTGTATTGACAGGATATGAAACTCCGGATAAACAGGCTGCCCCTTATCATCCTTTAAAATCGCATAGGCGTCGGTCTTCCAGTTGGTGATGAGATTCCTTGTTTTTTCATCGTATGATACCGAAAGGATTCCCTGGTTTTTCTGCTCCTCTTCTCCAGAAGGAACCGGTATGATCTCTTCTCCGTTTTGTTTCAATCCACAGTAAAAATAAGACTTCCTGCTACTGTCTATTCCCATACCAAATGCCGCATCCAGTTTCTTTTCTTTCCCCTCAGCCTGATAGGTCATTTCATAATGGAGCAGGGAAGACGCTTTACATAATGTGGTTTTCCCATTTTTTCTGATTATCACATCTGCTGTCAGACCGTGGTGGGCAAGGAAAATGCTCCCCTGCTCCTCTCCATCTTCATAAAAGAACATATTTTTTGAAAAATAATGATGAACCGGTTTTTCATCAATATATAAAACTCCACCCAAAATAGAATACTTTCTTTCCAGCCCCATATCATTACTTTTTGCCTCTATCCTGATTTCAGGAAGAGAAAGGACATTTAACTGCTGGGTCAGTACTTTTTTAATTTTCATTTCAAAACCTCCTCTTGTAACTGTGACATAGATAATTCTCCAAACATGTCACTGAAAATATCATAGTTCTGCTCTATCATGTGCCGGAACCTCTTTTGTTTTTGAAAACTCATACTGTCCAGAACCCTTTTTATTCTGGCAATCGTGATCTCTGGATAATTCAACAGCACCAGAATTCCATTGGCATAATAGGACTGGTATCCCTGCCTGAAATGCAGATCATATCCGGTAAAAGTTTCCCTGCTTTGAATATCCGCATACTGCTTCGTTATTTTCCTTACAATTTCCTTGCCCTTGAGCGTATATACGACATCCCCTACCTGCAATTTTGCCGCATGGTAAAAAGAATTGATGCTGTTCGTCGTTTCAGGGTCAAGGCTTTTCCATCCCTCCTCCGTCAAAACAGCATGTTCCAAAGACATAAACGGCGGAATATCATTGATTCCGTATAGACAGGTTATATGCCTGTTGATTACTTTTTCATCCGAAGTAACAGAAACCGTTCCATTTTCACTTAGCACTTTCATACCTTCCCGAATCTGTGAAATGGGAATCTCTCTTCCATCACTCAGACAAATTTTCGTGTCCCCTGTCACACACCCTCCACTTGGGCGGGGAGCATCGTACCAGTTTCCATAAGACTGATTGTGAATATGACAATCCGGAATGTTTTTCATTTCAGGGATACAGCTTTTCACTTCCTGATCCTGGAGCCAGCTCCAAACGGCCCTCCCCTGATCATACTCGCTATGATAGACCTCTCTTACCTCATGCACGACAAATACATCGTGTGTCGCTGTGGCAATGCCCCGGTTTCTTTTCTCCTGGGAAACCCAGTTTTTACTGTCTGTAACAGTATGAATTGCATTTTCTACGTAAAGGCGCACCGCATCTTCCAGAACTGGTGATTCTACATATTCATATAGAGTTTGTTCACCGGTGTAGGAACTTACGATTTCATTTCCTAAGACATCCTCCCATTTCTGACAATATAAAGAAAATGCTTTTTCATAGTAAATTCGGACAAGCGCAAAACAAAGTCCAATACATTCCTCCATTTGCTGCTCTTTCATTCCCATGATAAAGTTTAATTTGGAAGTCTCTTTATAAAAACTCTCCATCAACTGTTCATTTACACTCACACCAATGTGGGACAAGTATCTCTGAAACACATCCTTCCAAAGCGACGGATTCCCTTCAAATAGCCTGCCGACTTTATCCTTGTATTTCATGTCCCGGATTCCCTCTGTCGTACCGTACATGTTGTTGCCTGTCTGGCTGATCGCAAATAGTAGAAGATTGATTGCTACTTTCACCCACGTTTTATCAACATCTGCAACTTTTTTGGCATCTCCGAAAAAAGTACTTCTTGTTTTTTCGTGGCAGCCTTTTATAATAGTTAAGACGTCCTGATTCTTAAATTGTGTAAAATCGTTTAACTTCATTAATTGAACTACTTCCCCTGCTTCCATCTTCACACCTTCCTTTCTTTTCTCTGTTACACTACCAATCTTGCGGATCATAAAAAGGAGCCGAAAACCACATTTTTCACTCTGTTGATTTCTGACTCCTATCAGTCCTTCGTTCGATACCGATTTATCAAACTGCCACTATCTTCTTTTTGACTTCATATACGGTAAAACTCCCGTCCTTCTTTCGTTTAATCTCCGCATTGTTTCCTCGCTCAGTAATTTCACATACTGCATTCCATAAACAGACTGCATCCTCAGTTTGCTGCGCGCTTACTTTCAACTCTTTATTTGACATCAAACTCATCCCTATCTTCACCCTCCGGGTAATCGCAAAATCATCAGCAGCATCACGGATAAGGGAAAGAAAACCGTTGATACAGCTCTGTGCTGCCCGACAGAGTCGCTCTGCTGAAATCCTGCTTTGCCGAAACTCTTACAGATACCAGATTCTGGCCAGTTAAATCTGTTCTGTAATTCGTATTATAGCAGTCGAACATGTGTTCGTCAATAGTTTTTTATCTTCTGCAAATAAAATTTTTATAGTTGCATTGCTTTGATGACTTCCCCAAAAGAAGATAGCTTCATAATCCCCTCTTTCTGCAAAAGAACTGAATTATAGAATCGGGAAAAAGCCTGTACAAAACATAAGGTCTGTACGAACTTTAGCACCTCTTATCTTGAAACAGATATAGCCTGTTCATTTTGGGAAGATAGTGTGTCGGTATTATCCCTTTTATCTGTACCGCAAGCTGTAAGACCAATACAGCAAAGAACAGCTATAAAAAGCTGATTCGTTTTCGCATTAAATTTTCCCCTTTCTGTCACTAACCATTCCAACAAACATATCAACCGTTTCCGGTGTCTGATGATCGAAAAACAAACTTTCCATGGTATCTAATTCTGAAATTTTCTTCATATCTTCATCAGAAAGAAAAAAGTCAAAAATTTCAATATTTTCTTTCATTCGCTCGATATGGGTTGATTTCGCTAAAGCGACAATATCCCTTTGCATGAGCCAGCGTAACATAACCTGTGCCGTTGATTTCTGATACATTTCAGCAATATTCAACAATACAGGATTATGGAACATATTGTTTTTTCCCTCGCCAAACGGTGCCCACGCTTCCATTTGGACATGACGTTTTACCATGTTTTCCTGTGCTGGTATCTGCTGATGTAATGGATTGACTTCTACTTGATTAACCTGTGGCGGTATCTCATTGAAAGCAATCATATCCGTCAGCCTATCGGGTGCAAAGTTGCTTACGCCTATAGCTCTGATTTTGTCCTCTTTGTATAACTCCTGTAAAGCTCTGTAAGCACCATAATAATCACTAAACGGCTGATGTAAAAGGACTAAATCAAGATAATCGACTTTCAGCTTCTTCATAGATTTCAAGACGGATTCTTTGGCTTGTTCATACCCATAATTGTCAATCCATACTTTCGTTGTGATAAACAAATCTTTTCGTGGCAATCCACATTTGCTGATGGCGTTTCCGACTTCTTCTTCGTTAAAATAAGACTGTGCTGTGTCGATATGACGATAGCCTACCTTTATAGCGTCTAACACACATCTTTCACAATCTTCCTTTGCAATCTGGAATACACCAAAACCGAGTTTTGGCATTTTTACTCCGTTATTTAATGTTATATACTCCATAATCATAACCTCCTTGACATCTTGTGTTCTTCAGAATACAATCAGATTGTAAAACTCGGTAGTAACTACCGGTCAAGCATTTTTTGAAATTTCTGAAAAAATTTGAGGAGTTGAAAACATGTATTCTATGAAAGCAGTATGTAAGGAAACGAATATGCCTTATGAAACCTTAAAATTTTACTGTAACGAAGGACTTGTACCAAACGTCAAGAGAAACAGTAACAATTATCGTGTTTTTGATGATGAAGATATCGCATGGATAAAAAGTCTTTCCTGCTTAAAAAAATGTGGTATGAGCATTGCGGAAATGAAAGAGTATGTAGCATTATGCCTGCAAGGGGAAAAAACTATCCCCGAAAGAAAACTAATGCTTCATCATAGAAAAAAGATATTATTGGAAAAATTGCAGGAAATAAACAATAGTATCGAATATATCGACACAAAGCAGAAATTTTATGATGATGTACTTACGGGGAAAAGACCATACCTCAGTAACCTCATTTAGATTTCAAACGATTGAATACGAGTAGAGTTATTCCTACTTACTCTTATCTACCACAGGTAGAAAAGAAAAGGGTCATTTAATTGAAATCAAGATTATGACTTTAGCAAAATAGGACTTTCTGAAATTTCAGAAAGTCCTATAAAATCTGCTTTTAGCAATTACTCGATGATTGTAGCAACACGTCCAGATCCTACTGTACGTCCACCTTCACGGATAGCGAAACGAAGTCCCTGCTCCATAGCTACTGGATGGATCAGTTCAACTGTCATTTCTACGTTATCTCCAGGCATGCACATTTCTGTTCCTTCCGGAAGTTCGCAAACACCTGTTACGTCTGTTGTTCTGAAGTAGAACTGCGGACGGTAGTTGTTGAAGAATGGAGTATGACGTCCACCTTCATCTTTTGTCAGAACGTAAACCTGAGCTGTAAATTTGTGATGGCATGTTACAGAACCTGGTTTGCAAAGAACCTGTCCTCTTTCAATTTCAGTTCTCTGAACACCACGAAGCAGAGCACCGATGTTATCACCAGCCTGAGCTTCGTCAAGAAGTTTACGGAACATTTCCACACCTGTTACAACGACTTTACGTGTATCTTCGTGGATACCAACGATTTCTACTTCATCAGATACATGAAGTGTACCACGCTCTACTCTACCTGTAGCAACAGTACCACGTCCTGTGATAGAGAATACGTCTTCGACTGGCATAAGGAACGGTTTGTCTGTGTCACGTTCCGGATCCGGAATATAGCTGTCAACAGCATCCATAAGCTCCATAATCTTGTCGCCCCATTCTCCGTTCGGATCTTCCAGAGCTTTCAGAGCAGAACCTTTGATGATCGGTGTGTCATCTCCCGGGAATTCGTACTCGTCAAGGAGTTCACGAATTTCCATCTCTACGAGTTCAAGAAGTTCTTCATCGTCTACCATGTCACATTTGTTCATGAATACTACGATGTAAGGTACACCTACCTGACGGGACAGAAGGATGTGCTCTCTTGTCTGAGCCATAACACCATCTGTAGCAGCTACAACAAGGATAGCTCCGTCCATCTGAGCAGCACCTGTGATCATGTTCTTAACGTAATCGGCATGACCTGGGCAGTCAACATGTGCGTAGTGACGTTTCTCTGTCTCATACTCAACGTGAGCTGTGGAGATTGTGATACCACGTTCTCTTTCTTCCGGTGCTTTATCGATATTCTCGAAATCTACGGCAGCGTTACCTTCAACTCTTTCAGCAAGAGTCTTTGTGATAGCAGCTGTTAAAGTAGTTTTACCATGGTCAACGTGACCGATTGTACCAATATTACAATGTGGTTTTGTTCTTTCAAATTTAGCCTTTGCCATTTGAATAATCCTCCTTAATTCTACCCTCAAGCAGGGCAATTTCTTAAATTTAAAAGTTTACTCAGCTACATTTGATTATATTTCAAATCCGCCGAATTTTCAAGCCTTTTTAGGCTTTTTTATTGGATAATACCTTTTCCTGTACGTTCTTCGGTACTGGTTCGTACTTTTCAAAGAACATAGAGTAGTTACCACGTCCCTGTGTTCTGGAACGAAGATCTGTGGAGTATCCGAACATTTCAGAAAGCGGTACATATGCGCGTACAATCTTTCCGCCGCCAAGATCATCCATTCCTTCGATACGTCCACGACGGGAGTTGATGTCACCAATAACGTCACCCATATATTCTTCCGGCATTGTTACTTCAACCTTCATAATAGGCTCAAGAAGTACCGGAGCTGCCTTTGCCATCGCGTCCTTGAACGCAAGGGATCCAGCGATATGGAATGCCATTTCGGAGGAATCGACTTCATGGTAGGATCCATCATATACATTTGCGTGGATACCAACAACCGGGAATCCGCCGAGGATACCGGACTTCATAGCCTCTTCAATACCTTCGCCTACTGCCGGGATATATTCCTTCGGAATAGCACCGCCGACAACAGAGGATTCAAACTTGTATGTCTCTTCTCCATTGACATCCATTGGTTCAAATTTAACTTTACAGTGTCCGTACTGTCCACGTCCACCGGACTGTTTCGCGTACTTGCTGTCCACATCGACTGCTTTTGTGAAAGATTCTTTGTAAGCAACCTGTGGGGCACCTACATTTGCTTCTACCTTGAACTCACGTAAAAGTCTGTCTACAATAATTTCAAGATGGAGCTCACCCATACCAGCGATGATAGTCTGACCTGTTTCCTGATCTGTATGAGCGCGGAATGTCGGGTCTTCTTCCGCAAGTTTTGCAAGTGATTCACCAAGCTTACCTTGGGAAGCTTTTGTCTTTGGCTCGATCGCAAGCTCAATAACCGGTTCCGGGAATTCCATGGACTCAAGGATTACCGGGTGCTGCTCATCACAGATGGTGTCTCCAGTTGTAGAGAATTTGAATCCGATTGCGGCAGCGATATCTCCGGAGTATACTTTGTCGAGCTCTGCTCTTTTGTTGGCGTGCATCTGAAGGATACGTCCGACACGCTCTTTTTTGCCTTTTGTGGCATTCAGCACGTAAGAACCGGAGTTCATAACACCAGAGTACACACGGAAGTAAGCAAGCTTACCTACGAATGGGTCTGTCATAATCTTGAATACGAGAGCTGAGAATGGTTCCTCGTCAGAAGAATGTCTCACAATTTCATTTCCGTCTTCGTCAACACCCTGGATAGCCGGGATATCTGTCGGAGCCGGCATATACTCAAGAACCGCATCCAGAAGTTTCTGAACACCTTTGTTTCTGTAAGCAGATCCGCAGCATACCGGGACAGCCGTACATTCACAAGTTGCTTTTCTCAGCACTTTCTTCAGATCTTCGATAGACGGCTCTTCACCCTCCAGATACTGCATCATCAGGTCGTCGTCCAGCTCACAGATCTTTTCAACGAGCTCTGTATGATATAACTCAGCGTCATCTTTCATTTCTTCCGGAATCTCGCAGACAGTGATATCGTCACCCTTGTCATCATTGTAGATATATGCCTGCATTTCCATCAGGTCGATGATGCCTTTGAATTCGTCTTCTTTTCCGATTGGAAGCTGAAGACAGATTGCGTTTTTACCTAATCTTGTTTTAATCTGCTCAACTGCGTTGTAGAAATCTGCACCCAGGATGTCCATCTTGTTGATGAAAGCCATACGAGGTACATTGTATGTGTCTGCCTGACGCCATACATTCTCTGACTGAGGTTCTACACCACCCTTTGCACAGAACACACCTACGGCACCGTCAAGTACACGCAGGGAACGCTCAACCTCTACGGTGAAGTCAACGTGACCCGGAGTATCGATGATATTGATACGGTGCTCTAAAGCGCCCGCCTTCGGTTTCGTCTTTTCTTCCAAGGTCCAGTGACATGTGGTAGCAGCTGAAGTGATCGTGATACCTCTTTCCTGTTCCTGCTCCATCCAGTCCATGGTAGCAGTCCCTTCATGGGTATCACCGATCTTGTAGTTTACACCGGTATAGTAGAGAATACGCTCTGTCAGCGTCGTCTTACCAGCATCGATGTGAGCCATGATACCGATGTTTCTTGTTCTCTCTAATGGATATTCTCTTCCAGCCAAGACTTTTTCCTCCTAAATTAATAAGATCGACTGTTTCCTGCCAAATCCGGCAGAACCGTTTCCAGGGAAATCCTAGAAACGATAGTGAGCAAACGCCTTGTTTGCCTCTGCCATCTTGTGCATATCTTCTTTTCTCTTTACAGATGCTCCTGTGTTATTTGCAGCATCGAGAATTTCGTTGGCCAGTCTTTCCTCCATTGTTTTCTCGCCTCTTTTACGAGAGAACATGGTCAGCCAACGAAGTGCCAACGCCTGTCTTCTGTCAGCACGTACTTCGATCGGCACCTGATATGTGGCACCTCCGATACGTCTCGCCTTTACTTCCAGTACAGGCATAATGTTGTTCATTGCCTCTTCAAATACTTCGATCGCCGGTTTGTCAGCTTTCTCGGCAACTCTCTCAAATGCGCCATATACAATTTTCTGTGCTACACCTTTCTTACCATCTAACATGATGTTGTTGATAAGCTTTGTAACAACTTTGTTATTGTATAATGGATCCGCTAATACGTCTCTTTTCTGAGTATGTCCTTTACGTGGCACGGTCCTTCCCTCCTTAATCATAATTGGATTAAATCATCAGTACTCGCTTCACAGTTTGCGTTCGTGCGGCTGGAACATACCCGTGTATGTCAATCCGCAACCTACTAATTTCATAGTCCTGTGATACGATAACGATTTTGTTACTTAAAAACTTTTACTTATTTTTTTGCGTCTTTCGGTCTCTTAGCACCGTATTTGGAACGTGCCTGACGTCTCTTAGCAACACCTGCTGTATCAAGTGTTCCGCGGACGATGTGGTATCTTGTACCTGGCAGGTCCTTTACACGGCCACCACGGATCAGAACAACACTGTGTTCCTGAAGGTTGTGTCCTTCTCCCGGGATGTAGCTTGTTACTTCGATTCCGTTAGACAGACGAACTCTGGCAATCTTTCTAAGAGCTGAGTTTGGCTTCTTAGGTGTCGCTGTCTTAACCGCCGTACATACTCCTCTCTTCTGCGGAGCGGATGCGTCGACAGGTCTCTTTCTCAGGGAATTGTATCCCTTCTGAAGTGCCGGAGCTGTAGATTTCTTTACAGAAACCTCACGTCCTTTTCTTACTAACTGGTTGAATGTTGGCATTCCTTTCACCTCCTACGAATAATTAATAGGTTTGCTTAAAAATTCTTTTGCACGCAAAAATATCACGTATTTCCACACGCATTTGTCATTGTATTACGTCCATTCGTAAAAGTCAAGGGTTTTTACAGGAATTTTCATGTGAACGATTCAGCCATGCGGCCGGGGACACGGAAAATACAGCGCAAGCTTGCTTGCAGATGGTTTTCCCGTGTCCCCGGACATATGGCGCTTCGCCATGAGCGAAGATTTAGCTGTATTAGCAGCGGAAAAGCGGCGCAAGCCGCAAATCTGAGCTGCATAGCTGAATCGTTATGCTTCGTCAATCATCATTCCCATCACATAAAGATCGTAGTACATGCCATTGAGAAGCGTGGAATTTCTGCGGCATCCCTCGATTTCAAAGCCGAATTTCATATAAAGGGCAACAGCCGGAATATTATCCGCACGGGTATCCAGACTGATCCTTGTCGTCACACCGTTTCCTTTGCACCAGTCAATCAGTATCCGGATCAGTTCACTTCCGATGCCCTGCTTCTGATATTTCTTTGCCACCACGATTCCAAGCTCGCCGTCATGTCGTGCCTTGATCTTATGGGAAGAATGGATCGTTGCGATCCCTGCGATCTCATCCCCGTCCATAGCAAGCAGCATCCGGTTTGTCTTGTTCCCTTCCAGGGAACGAATTTCGTCTTTCTGTTCACTGACTGTCATTGGATATTCGTCCGCTTCAAAGCTAAGATAACTCGTCTCTCCACCCACCTCATTGTAGAAAGCGACAATCTGTTCTGCATCATCTACTCTTGCGTCTCTGTAAGTAATTTCTGACATAAAAATCCCTCCTGTAAATTCTTTTTCTTCTATAATAAAGGATTTTTATTTTTATTTAAAGTATGATTTCCTCAATCCATTCCTGTTTTAATACCCATGTAGTAGCGTATCCATTTTCCGGTCTGTCCGGCGGCATCGTAAAGAGCCTCTCCCAGCTCTCCATCATTCTCTTTCTGAGCATCGGATAGAAAATCCCTTTCCTGTCCGCCAGAATGGTCTCGTCATATATCCCGTAGGTGTTCAAAAGCTTTTCAAAGTCAGCCCTGTCCTTGGCATTTTTGCAGATATACATATGGTTTCCCCTGCTGTCCCATCTTCCAGCGTCGATGACAAGCGCCATTTCCCCGGGGATTCTGGCTCTGATGATCACTGTTCCCTCCGTCTTCTGCAGTCGGTAATCACTGTTGAGGGAAAACCAGATCGGAAATTCTCCCTCCACGGCCGCCGGAAGATACGCCCTGCTTTTTTCCGTATACCACCGGTACAGTTCCAGATAATAACCTGCGATATCTCCGTTCTTTTTCCGGATATACTCCTCTTTCACCCGGTATTCCCCTGTCGTTTCCAATTCTTTGAGGACTTCAGCAGTCTGCCTCGTCCACCCAATCAGATATCCCATCGTTTCTCCCTTCTCATAGAAGCGAAGTAGGCAATCCCACCTCAATGTCTCTTTCTCCTCCATCCCCGGGCTTAAACACTTTGCACACCGCCGTAATACCACAAAGCGGTAATATCCCTGATTGCGGTGTGCCCATTCTACCCCGAGGGCTTTCCTATAGAATACGAAAAATATTACGGTCTCCTTGCAAAAAGGCCGTAATATTTTTCAGGAGGGTTATCAAATTTTTTCTTTCTTAATTGCTTTTATAAATGCCGCACACGCCGCAAACATGATCAGAATAAACGGAAATGCCGCAGCCAATGAGATTGTCTGGAGCGGTTTTAATCCCCCTGCCATCAGAAGACCGACCGCCATCACCGACTGGATCATTCCCCAGAGAATTTTTTTACTGTTCGGCGGATTAATCTCCCCATCTGTCGTCAGCATGGACAGAACGTATACCCCGGAATTAGCCGACGTAATAAAAAACGCGCAGAGAGATACAAGTGCCACAATGCAAAGTACAAAACCAAGCGGATATTTCTGAAGGACTACAAAAAGTCCAACTTCCGGCGTAGCCGCCACTTCATTTAATACATCCAAACTAAGAACCCCCGTCTCTCCCAGATTGATTCCAAGACTTCCAAATACCGCTCCCCAGATGCAGGACGCAAATGCCGGTACAAGGACGACTCCAAGGACAAACTCTCTGATTGTTCTTCCCTTTGAGATTCTGGCAATAAAAACGCCTACAAACGGAGCCCATGCGATAAACCACGCCCAGTAAAACAGTCTCCAACTTCCCAGCCAGCTATTATCCCCGTATGCCCCGACTTTTAGAGCATCCGGAATAAAATCTCCGATATACTGTCCAATGCCATTAACAAAGCTGTCAAGTATCTCTATCTTTGGCCCTACCAGAAAACATACGAGCAACAGACCGATCGCTACATATAGATTGGTATCTGAAATCACCTTGATTCCCTTTTCAATACCGGATACGGCGGACCCGATATAGAGAATCGAAACAACCACTACAATTCCAATCTGTACAAGTAATGTGGTCGGAATCCCGAACAATTTATTAAATCCTGCATTAATTTGCATCGTCCCAAGCCCCAGGGACGTTACGATACCTGCCACGGTAGCAAAAACCGCCAGAATATCCACAAGTTTTCCCAGCCATCCTTTTGTCATTTTTTCGCCTAATAACGGTTCCAGGATACTGCTGACTAAACCTTTCTTGTTCTTCCGAAACATAAAGTAAGCCAGAGCCAGACCGATCACAGCATAGTTCGCCCACGGAAGAATCCCCCAATGCATAAAGAAAGATTTCATTGCAAAATCCGCTGCTTCCGGCGTTGCACTCTCCACGCCCACTGGGTTCAGGTAGTGTGTCAAAGGCTCTGCTACTCCCCAGAATACAAGCCCCACCCCCATGCCACAGCCGAAAAGCAGTCCAAACCATGTCAGGTTACTATATTCCGGCCTGGAGTCATCTCCTCCAAGCCGGATTTTCCCATACCGGCCAAATGCCACGTACAATACGAACACCAGAAATACGATCATTGCCAGGAGATAGAGCCAGCCGAAATCTGTTGTCAAAAACGCGAACGCCGCATCAGAAACTTTTGTAAAACTTTCATTAAAGGCAACCGACCAGACCGCCATGATCGCGATTAGTATCAGAGAGATATAGAACACGCTGTTCTTCTGTTTTCTTTTCTCCATAATCCGCCTCCTTATACTCTGAATACTGTCTGCTCTTTGATGTCTGTGGCCAGACTTTCCAGCGCTACCTTTGTCCTGTGATATCTGAGTTTCCACTGCTCTTCTTTGGAAGTCGCCGGATCTCCCAGCGGGTACGGGATCGAGATTGTCGGCACAATCCTGTTGCTTCCTACCGTCTTGGCAACAGGAATCAGATTGCACATCTGTACAATCGGAAGTCCTCCTTTTTCGATTTCTTTTACCATCGTTGCGCCGCAACGAGTACAAGTGCCTCATGTAGAAACCATAATTACAGCGTCTACGTGGTCTTCCATCAGATACGGCAGGATTTCTCTTGCCATTCTCTGCGCCTCCGCCTGTGTCGTACCAGTCCCCACAGTTGTATAAAAATACGGATGCAGGCTTCCAAAAGCACCTTCTTTTTCCAGTACTTTCAATGCGTCTACAGGTGCTACCACATTCGGATCCGCATCTGCTGCCGCCGGGTCAAATCCTGCGTGGATCGTCTTGTACACGCCGCTCTCCAGACGGTCTGTATTGGATATATCGTATCTACCCCACCGGGTCGCCGACGCTGACTGAATCCTGTCCGGATTGTCAACTGGAACAATGCCTCCTGTATTTAACAGAGCAATTCTGGCTTTCTTCAGATCTTTGACTGCCGGAGCAATCGGTACACGGTCCAGTTTCGGCATCGGAAGTTCCGTCTCAAACGGTTCCCCATTTAGCTTTTTTACAAGCATCTCCACCATACGCTCAGACGCCGGTTTGGCATCCTTTCTCCATACCTGTCTACGAATACCACGTCCGAAATATCCCTCTTCTTCCGCACTTCTGACTTCTTCTCCATCCAGAATTTTGTTTGCCAGACTAGTGACCGTCTTTACATCCTTTCGCATTTTGGAAGCGATATTACCGCCTCTTAAAATATACATATCGTGCTTAAACATTTCCGCTCCCGGATTTTCTTCGTTCATAGAAGTCAGCACTGGAACGTGATATCTGTCCTTTACTGCTTTACAGATCGTACCGCACGCCACGCCATACCGCCCTGCCTGAAACGCCGGCCCTGCCAGAAACAGGTCAAACTCTTTATCAGCCAGCATTTCAAGGATTTCATTGACTGCCGTTTCCGTATGAGATCCCATGTAATTATCGCCGCAGATAATAGTATGTGTAATTTCCGCATGTAGTGTTTTTGCGTACTCCAGCGCCGGACCTATCTTTTCTTCTCTTATGGCCGGAGCAAAATCGGCCTGATCTTCTCCTCCGATCTGCCCGAAAAACTGATTGATATATAAAATCGCCTTTTTCATTGCCGCACCTCCTTAAAATTCCTTCATTGTTTTCGGGGACCAGCCACAGACCTGATCTCCACAAAACATGGAATTGTTCTCCATAATGATCGATCCATCTTCTCTGACGGAAGGCCCCAGTTTCTCATCGGCCGCCCATCCCCCGGATAACCCGTCTCTCCCAAGAGCCTCCAGTTCCCCAAGCACAATCTCCATCGGCGGAAGTTCAATCAGTTCCGATACATTTCCGCAGGATACAATGGCATCGCACTTTTCATCCAGCGTGACAAGCGGCTGGGACTGTCCGTCACGTCCAGTACATTCATTGGAAATCCCCACCGTCTTGACTCCCGCATCCTCAAGAGCAACGATACAGCCTACAAAATCAGCATCCGGGTTTCCGTATCCTTCCTCCGCCACAACAGCGCCATCCGCTCCCAGTGTGTTCGCAATCTGTGCCACAAAGAGCGCCGCCCGCTCTTTCTGTTCCAACGCCACATTTAAGTTCGACATAATCACGCCAAGGAAATTGATGGTCTTTCCATGCTCTCTGTAAAGGGCCTTGATATTCGGACAATTCTGAAAATCATAAGTGGACCATTTGGAGGAAACCGGCATGAAACTTCCTGACACCAAAGCCCCGTCCAAAATCTCATTTGGATGCATTACGGTCGGCACCATGCGGTTCATATCCCAGCCATACACAAGGTCGTTATATCCGAGTTCTTCCATCTGGGACTGTGGTTGCATCACATAGACCACAGATGGGAGGGTTTCCACATCCGCACCTCTCCGGATCATGGCATCCAGATCGTAGACTTCCGTCTCCTCCGGCTTGAGTTCTTTTACACATTGTGCAATATATTCCGCCAGTTTATGCCCTGCTCTCCTGAGCGCGTCGTTTTTTTTCTGCTGCTCTCTCTGCTCAAACACCTCGTTCGTGTCCGCCACCAGGACGATATTATTCAACTGCCCAAAGTAAGTATATTTCTGTCCTTCTCCGCTCATATCAATCAGACCGTCCTGGAAACCTCCCCAGTGTCTGCCTACGACGAGTACGCTGCAATTTTTAAGTGCATGTACGGTACCGTTTCCAGCCCGCTCCAGATCTCCGGTATATCCAGGGAAAACTCCTCTCCCATCCGGTCTGACACGAGGCTCGATCGCCTCTTTTACCGGACATATCCGGATCGGATCCCCAGGTTTTGCGATATAGAGTTCCGCCTCTGTGATGCGCTCGTCTGCTCTGATATAGGTAAGCGCTTCGTCCTTATTGATCGTTAGAATCCCACTTTCAAACGATAATTTTTCTCCAAAGATGATATTCCGCACATAGAAATTCCCGATTTCCAGTCTCATCTCAAATCCTCCTTCTAAAAAAAGCACACAAATGAATTGTGCATTTTGCACAATATAGTTTCTTAATAATCGCGATTATTTAATAATTTATACGATTAACTTATCACTAATCGCGATTATTGTCAATAGGTTTATAGATTTTTTCAATCTCAGACGCAACGATTCATCCAAAAGTGAAACTTTCACTGTGTTAGCAGCAAAAAAGCCCTCCGTAAGAATCCCATTCAGATTCCCACGGAAGGCTTTTTCAACTCTTCTATTCTTCTATTTTTCAATAATAAATCGTAGCATATCCATCATATGCTTTTTCAATACTTCATTATCCATTTCCGGATTCGCACACTTTTTATTGAGCAGATCCATACAAAAGCAGACGCTGATGTCATTTACAATCTCCGCCTTTTCTTTTGTCACACGTGTCCGCGGATCTCCGATCAACGGCGCCAGGATCTTCATGCATCGTTCCTGATAATTGCGTCCCAGGTACATAGCTTCGATTTCCTCGCTGAGCGCACTCTTTTCTTCTGGAAACAGATCATAGTAGCGGTTCAAAAAAACGGTCAGATCATCACTGTATTTCCCGAAAAAGAAATTATAGAATACGCATGAATATTGAAAGGCTGAATCCGCAAAATACTCCCATATCGCAAAGAAATTTTCGTAGGCGTCAACATGCCGGTTACTTAATTTTTCCAGATCACTGCTGTATTTTTGAAAGTGTCTGATGGACGACAGCATTACAAGCTCGTCCAGATCTTTAAAATACAGATAAATAGTAGAATTATGAAAGCCCGAAACAGCCGCGATCTTACGGATGGAAACCTTTTTAATACCTTCTTTCTCCATAATCTCCTGCGTCGCCCTGACAAACTGAATCACATTCTGACGTTTTGCTTCATCATTTTTGTAATCAATCATATCTCTTCCTCTTTCATCTTCCTCGTATATTTCCATATTACTTTACTTCTTTTTCCGACATCTGACAAGTCTCTTTTTCTTACCGTTTTTTCTTCGGAAGGACATGGATGGCGCCGCCTTCCAGCTCTTCCAACGCCTCTCCGATCCCTTCATTGTAGGTCGGATGTGCCCTCATACCTTTCAGAAGCTGAGATACCGTCATCTTGTTCGTGATGGCGGTCACGAATTCCCCAATCATGTCGGTAGCCCTTGCACACATCATTTGGGCTCCGAGAATCACATGACTTTCCTTGTTCGCCACCACCTTGATGAATCCCCTCTCTTCTTTTGTGATGATAGATTTCCCGTTGGCGCTCATAATAAACTTACCTGTCTCTACTTCGATTCCTTTTTCTTTCGCCTCGTCTTCAGTCAGACCTGCGGAAGCAATCTCCGGATCTGTATACACACATCCCGGTATCACATTCACATCGATGGAACGCTCTTTTCCTGCCAGACGCTCTGCCACAGCAACGCCCTGGGCGCTTGCCGCATGAGCGAGCTGCGCTCCTCCGATCAGATCTCCGATGGCATAGACATGTGGCATAGACGTGGCAAAGTGTTCATCTACCACGACACGGCCCCCTGCAAGCTCCAAAGTCATGTCTTCGCCAAGCAGGCCGTCCGTGTTGGCGCACCGTCCTACCGCGCAAAGCACATAAGCGCCTTTCGCCTGCCGCGCTTTTTCTTTCTCTGTATAATGACAGAAATATCCGTCTGTGTCCTGCTCAATGGACTGCACCGCTGCCGCAGTGTGGATCTCGATTCCCCGCTTTTTCAGAATCATCTTGAGATTCTGGGAAATTTCTTTATCCATATTCGGGATCAGTCTCGGCATGGCTTCCAGAATCGTTACTTTCGTCCCAAGGGCTGCGTATACGGTTGCGAATTCCACACTGATGACGCCTCCCCCGATAATAACAAGGCTTTCCGGTACTTCTTTCATCCGGAACAGGTCATCACTTGTGATCACTCCCGGCAGATCAATGCCAGGAATCGGAATCCGGAGCGGCTTGGAGCCGGACGCCAGCAAAACGTCTTTTGCTTTCAGCATCTGTTCTCCTTCTTCGGAGGTAACTTTCACCTCATTTTCCGGAAGGAGTGTTCCGGTTCCGCAGATGATCTCCACGCTGTTTGCCTTTAATACCTGCCCGATTCCCTGGACGAGCTGCCTGGTCGTCCTTTCTTTATATTCTAGTATCTTGCCGTAATCGTAGGTAACCTGTGAGGCGAAAATTCCGATTTCCTCACTGCTTTGCATCTCCCGGTACACAGAAGACGCATGGATCATCGCCTTGGCCGGGATGCACCCACGGTTCAGGCACGTTCCGCCCACTTCCCTATTCTCGATGACCGCAGTCTTAAGGCCAAGTTTTGCCGCCTTGATAGCCGCCACATAGCCGCCCGGTCCTGCTCCGATTACAATCAGATCAAATTGTCCTTCCATCTACCATTCCTCTTCTTTCATCCATTTTCTGATATCCATCATCATCTGCTCTTCCTCCGTATCCGCAGACCAGTAGAGACCGAGCTCAGTCCAGATGCTGCTGCTTTGAAAGCGGACTCCTTTCAGATATTCTGGCAGCACCTCAATCAGTCCGGTTTTTAAGGCGTCTGAATAGACTGCCGCCTCCCGGATTCTGCCCTTTTCCACTTCAAACTGGATCGTCACTTCGCCCCACGGGAATTTCTTCGTTCTCTCGTGCTGGAACGGGATTCTCCGTCCATAGAGCCATTCCCAGGAGCTAAAGAATTCTGTCCGTTTTGCAAGTTCTTCTTCATCCTGGCTTCTTTCTTCTACCGGGAGCCCGTAAACTTCCCCGAACGCCTGCCGGAGCGCTTCTTTCAGGCTGTCGATCGCCAGATTCGGAAGATAATCCGTCAGATTCGCCACTCTGGAGCGTACGGAATCCACCCCTTTGGACTGAAGCTTTGCCGTAGAAACCGTCAGATACGAACCCAGCCTCTCTTTGTCCACCGCCACCATGATGGTTCCGTGGTGATAACAGTGGTCTCCATGGCGGTAAAAGGCATTTCCGGAAAATTTCTTTCCGTTGATCAAAAGATCATTTCGCCCGGACTTTTCAGCACGAAGTCCCAGATGTTCCAGCGCCCTTTGGATCACTGCAAGCTGCCGGTCCAAATCGTAATGCTCTCTGGAAACGAGAAAGGTGAAATTCAGATTTCCAAGATCGTGGTAGACGGCTCCGCCCCCTGAGAGCCGCCGTGCCAGGTGTCCCCCGTCCCGTTCCAGTTTTTCCGTACGACATTCTTTCCAGGCATTCTGGTTTTTCCCGATGACAACGGTCTTCTCGTTCTGCCAGAGGTAGAGGATACATTCCTCCTTCCCGCACCCGAACAAAAGCGCTTCCTCCAGAGCAAGATTATGATATGGATTGGTTGTGTTGCTTTCTATGTAAGTCAGCTTTTCCAACATGTCGTTTCACCCTATTCTTCAAATTCATACTTCAGCACAGGATGTCTGGCCGCCTCCACCTCGTCAAGTCTTGTAACCGGTGTGCTAACAGGCGCCAGGTGCAGGCTTTCCGGCTCTGCTTTTGCCTGCTGATACAGCCGATGGAAGACTTTAAGTGCTTCATCCAGTGTCTCCCTGGATTCTGTCTCCGTCGGCTCGATCATCAGCGCTTCGTCCACGATCAGTGGGAAGTACATGGTCGGCGGATGGATACCGTTGTCCAGAAGTCCTTTTGCAATATCCATGGCGGAAATGCCGGTTTTCTTCTTCAGGCCAGACAGGCTAATGACAAATTCATGCATACACCTCATTCCATTGGCGGCCGGGAAGATATCTGCAAGACCGTGCAGCATATAGTTTGCGTTGAGCACCGCATTCTGGCTTGCTTCCGGAATCCCCTCTTTTCCAAGGGATTTCAGATAAGCCAACGCCCTTACAACAACAAGGAAATTGCCGTAGAAGCTTTTCATCTCTCCAATGCTGTGCTCCGGTTTCTTCATATGTAAGACATCCTCGCCCTCTACCAGGATGGACGGGAGAAAGTCCGCCAGAATCTGTTTGCATCCTACCGGACCGCTTCCCGGACCACCGCCTCCGTGTGGAGTCGAGAAAGTCTTGTGGAGGTTTAAATGTACCACGTCAAATCCCATATCTCCCGGACGGACCGTTCCCATCACAGCGTTTAAGTTGGCGCCGTCATAGTAACAGAGGCCTCCACAGCCGTGTATCACTTCTGTAATCTCAAGAATCTGTTTCTCAAAAATCCCAAGGGTATTCGGGTTTGTCAGCATAATGCCCGCCGTCTCATCGTCGGCAGCTTCTTTTAATTTTTCCAGATCCACACAGCCATCCGGTCCGGACAGGACGCTGACGACCTTGTATCCTGCCATCACCGCACTTGCCGGGTTTGTACCGTGCGCGGAATCCGGGACGAGGATCTTCGTCCGTTTTGCGTCGCCCCGACTCTCATGGTAGGCACGGATCAGAAGCAGCCCTGTAAATTCCCCATGGGCCCCTGCTGCCGGCTGGAAGACCATATGGTCCATTCCTGTAATAGTGCACAGCGTTTCCTCCGCTGTTTTCAGCACTTCCAAACATCCTTGCACTGTATGTTCCGGCTGTAACGGATGAATTTCCGTAAATCCCGGAAGGGCCGCTGCCGTCTCGTTGATCTTCGGGTTATATTTCATAGTACAGGAACCAAGCGGATAAAATCCATCGTTGACTCCGTGGGATTTTCTCGCAAGCTCACTGTAATGTCTGCTCAGATCACCCTCCGCAATCTCCGGCAGGTGAAGCTTTTTCTGTCTTTGTTCTGTCTTTGGGAGTTCAAAGGTTTCTCCTTCCCATTTCGGGAGCATCCCATTTCCGCGTCCCTGTCTGCTCTTTTCAAACACTAGCATGACTGCACCTCCTTCAGAATCCGGATCACGTCATCCATTTCTTCTTTTGTATTGACCTCGGTACAGCACCAGAGAATCCGGTGCTCATCCAGAGGATATCCGCCCAGAATCCCTTGCGCTTCCAGCGCGTCTAACGTCTCTTTTGCGGATACCTTTGACGTCGTCACAAATTCATGGAAGAAAGTTCCCTGATTTTCTGTGTGATATCCGATGGTTTCCAGTTCTTTTGACAGATAGTGTGCCTTGGATGCGGACTGCAAAGCCGCCTCCCGAAGCCCCTCATTCCCCATGGAGGAAAGGTAGACTGTCACCGCCAGCGCACAGAGCGCCTGGTTGGAGCAAATGTTGCTGGACGCTTTTTCTCTGCGGATATGCTGCTCTCTTGCCTGGAGCGTCAGCACATATCCGGTCTTTCCATTCCGGTCTTTCGTCTGCCCGACGATTCTTCCCGGAAGCTTGCGCATCATCTTGTCCGTACATGCCATAAATCCGATGTATGGTCCCCCGAACGCCAGTGGAAGTCCGAGAGGCTGTCCTTCTCCGACTGCCACATCGGCTCCATACTCCGCCGGAGTCTTTAACATCCCAAGCGAAATCGGGTTGACGCCCATCACGAATTTCGCTCCCGCCTCATGCGTCAGCTCTCCGATCTCTTTTGCGTCTTCCAGATTTCCGTAGAAATTCGGGTGCTGGATGTAGACGCAGGCTGTCCCGGAATCCAGGCGTGCCTTTAGTTTCTCCCAATCGGTCTTTCCGTCCTTTTCCGGAATCACTTCCATCTCCATTCCGTTTCCATGGCAATAGGTCTGAATGGTCTGAATCACATACGGAGACGTCGCTCCCGAAATCAGCGCTTTCGCCCGCTTCCTCTCTCTGCACATAGCAACACCTTCCGCTGCCGCGGATGCTCCGTCATAAACCGACGCATTGGATGCGTCCATCCCGGTCAGATCACAAATCATCGTCTGATACTCAAAAATCGATTGCAGGATGCCCTGGCTTACTTCCGCCTGATACGGTGTGTACGCCGTCAGAAAATTCTCCTTGGAAATGATGCTTGTGACCGCTGCCGGGATATAGTGACGGTACGCCCCCGCGCCACGGAAAATCGTGCGGAACACCTGATTCTTGCCTGCCAGATCTTCCATCTCCCGTTTCACTTCCAGCTCGGACTTGCCCTGTGGGATCTCAAGTTCTCCTTTGAGACGGACTTCCTGCGGGATATCCACAAACAGGTCTTCCATGGAGGACAGTCCGATTGCCTTAAGCATGTCCTGTCTTTGCTCTTTTGTATTTGGTACATAGCCGCCCATGCGAATTCACCGCCTCTCTGTTATTCTTTTTCGCTCTCTACAAATGCTTTGTATTCATCTCCTGATAACAGCTCTTCTTTTTCGGTGACGTCTTTGACTTTGATAAACCATGCGTCATACGGAGCTTCGTTGATGTACTCTGGTTCGTCAAGGAGCCGCTCGTTGATCTCGCACACAACGCCGCTCACCGGGGAATAAACGTCAGATACCGCTTTGACAGACTCCACATCACCGAATGCTTCGCCCACACTCACTTCATCTCCTTCTTCCGGAAGATTGACAAAAACAAGGTCGCCAAGCTCTGACTGTGCATAATCCGTCAGACCGATTGTTACGACTTCTCCCTCTTCTTTTACCCACTCGTGTGATTTGACATAGTTTAATTCTTCTCTGATTTCCATGATTCTTCTCCTTTTCTCTGTTTATTTCGCTCTTTTATAAAATGGAAGTTCTACCACTTCTGCCTCAACGTTTCGTCCACGCACATTAACTTCTACTTTGTCCCCAGGTGCTACTTTACCGGCCTGCACAAGCGCCATGGCGATCGGGTATCCCAGGTATGGGCAATGTGTCCCGGAGGTCGTCGTTCCAATCTCTTCTCCTGCGCAGATTACGGTCTGCTCTTCCCGGATAATGCCTCTTCCTGTCACTTTAAGGCCGATGCGCTCCCGCTTGGGCTCTCCTGCCTCTTCCAATGCCTTTTTTCCGATGAAGTCCTTTTTTGCCAGTTTCACCGCAAAGGTAAGTCCCGCCTCCACAGGGCTGATTTCCTCGTTCATCTCGTGTCCGTACAATGGCATCGCCGCTTCCATCCGGAGGGTATCTCTCGCTCCCAGCCCGCATGGAATGAGGCCTTCTTCCTTTCCAGCTTCCAGAAGGGCGTTCCACATCTGCGCCGCATATTCGGACGCCAGATACAGTTCCACACCGTCCTCTCCGGTGTACCCGGTTTTGGATACAATGCAAGGGATGCCTGCCACCTCGGCGTCAAATACCGCATGATAGTATTTCTGCGGAATCCATTCTTCCTTTGTCAGTTTTCTTAAAATGTCAAGCGCTTTTGGTCCCTGGAGCGCAAGCTGTGCATACTGTTCGGAGACGTCGGTAAACGTCACATTGCCAAACTGATGATCCAGCATCCACTGATAATCTTTCTCTTTGTTTGCTGCATTGACGACAATCAGATATTCTTCCTCTGATTTGCGGTAAACGATCAGATCGTCCACCGTGCCGCCGTGTTCATTGCACATCGGGCTGTACTTTGCCTGCCCGTCCTTGATCTTTGTATAATCATTTGTCAGAAGCATCTGTAAGTTTGCTTTGGCATCCGGTCCGGTGCAGAGTACTTCTCCCATATGGGAAACGTCAAAGAGTCCGGCCTGGGTCCGTACCGCCATATGTTCTTTGATGACTCCCGCCGGGTACTGAACCGGAAGCAGGTAGCCCGCAAACGGCACGATCTTGCCGCCCGCCTTTACATGTTCCTCATAAAGTGGTGTTTTTAATTCCATCCCCTCACTCCTTTCTACTCGTATAACGGATATCTTCCACAGATTTCGTTTACTGTGCCACGGATCTCATCCGCCTTTGTATCAAAGTCCGTCACAGCCATCTTAATTAGTCTGGCAATCGTTCTCATCTCTTCTTCTTTGAGTCCTCTCGTTGTGACTGCTGGAGTACCGATACGGATTCCGCTTGTCACGAACGGGCTTGCCGGATCGTTCGGCACCGCATTTTTGTTGACTGTGATATACACTTCGTCAAGCCGTCTTTGAAGCTCTTTTCCCGTGATTCCCATGTTCTGGAGATCTACCAGCATCAGATGATTGTCCGTTCCGCCGCTGACAAGCTGGAATCCCTCTTCCATGAGCGCATCCGCAAGTGTCTTTGCGTTCTTTAGGATCTGCTCCTGATAAGTCTTAAATTCCGGTCGTAACGCTTCCCCGAAGCAGACAGCCTTGGCTGCGATCACGTGCTCCAGCGGACCGCCCTGTGTGCCTGGGAATACCGCTTTGTTGATTGCCTTTGCGTGTTCTTCCTTGCACAGAATCATGCCGCCTCTTGGTCCCCGCAGCGTCTTGTGGGTCGTCGTTGTCACCACATCCGCGTATGGCACCGGGCTCTGGTGAAGTCCTGCCGCTACCAGTCCCGCAATGTGCGCCATGTCTACGAAGAGAATCGCTCCGACTTCCTTTGCGATCTCCGCAAACAAATCAAACCGGATCGCCCTCGGATAAGCTGACGCACCTGCCACGATCATCCTCGGCTGACATTCTTTGGCGATGCGGCGGATTTCGTCGTAATTCAGAAATCCCTTGTCATTGATGCTGTACGGTACGAAGTGGTAGAGAATCCCGGACATATTGACCGGTGATCCGTGTGTCAGGTGTCCTCCATGATCCAGGTTAAGTCCCATTACTGTGTCCCCCGGCTTCAAAAACGCCTGGTACACTGCCATGTTCGCGCTCGCTCCGGAATGAGGCTGTACACATACATGCTCGCTTCCAAAGAGCTTTTTAGCCCTTTCAATGGCCAGATTTTCAATCACGTCCACGTATTCACATCCGCCGTAATACCGTTTCCCCGGATATCCTTCTGCATACTTGTTTGTCGGCACCGTACCCATCGCCATCATCACTTGCGGAGTCACAATATTTTCCGACGCAATCAGCTCCAGATTCCGTCTCTGCCTTCCCAGCTCCTGTTCGAGCGCCGCTCCGACCTCAGGGTCATACTCTTTGACGTAAGTTGTTACATCGCTTACCATACTCATTCGTAATACCTCCTCAATCAATATGCTGGCAACAGTTCAGCCACGCAAGTGGCGATAAAAGCCACATAGCGGCTCGTCCTGGCTGTTATGGCTGAACTGTTACTTGTCCATGTCTTTTTTGCCACAGCGGATTCCGGCCGAAAATCCGGCGCATCAAAAAAGACAGATCAAGAGCCTTCCCTCTTTACGAGAAGTTCTCAAATCTGCCTCTGTCCTTTTACCTGAAAGATTATCTGACACGTTGCTGTGCTGCCGGTCAGATTACTTCTTCGGTACAATCATATTGTTCTCCAGAGTGTTGTCCGAACCTGTTCCTTTTGCCTGAGAGTTTCTTGCATGCCCCTTCGGCTCCGGCTATCATTTCCGTGCTGCACATCGCACCATAGTGGTATCTCACAGATTCTTCATTCAACTTTAAATTTATTATAAAATTCACACCTTCTTTCGTCAAGCGTTAAAAAATAAACTTATCGGTTAATAATTTATCAGTTATTTTATAGACAATTTTTTTCTCTTTATCAGTTTTTTCTATCTCCTATCCGAGCAGCAAACACCAGAGCGGCAGGGTCACAAGAGACGAAAGTGTACTTAAAAAAATCATACCGGTTGCGTACCGCTCGTCCCCATGGTACTTAGAGGAAAGTAGCGCTGTCGTCACCGGAGCCGGCATCCCGGCCATAATCACCGTGATCCCCCTCAGTACCGGATCCAGTGTCATTGGCGCCGTCACCCCAAATACAACTGCCGGAATAAAGATCAGCCGCACTGCCGTATACCATACCATCGTCCGGTCGACAAGCCCTCTCGGATCCATCTCCGCCAGCATCATTCCGATGAGCATCATGCTGACCGGCGTGTTAGCGCTGCTTAAGCCCTCCACCCCATTCAGGAAAAAATCCGGCCATGCCACTGGGAGCACCATCACAATCAGTCCCAGATAGATCGCGACAATACATGGGTGAGTGATCACCTTTTTCAGCACGTTCTTTTTCTGTCCCGGAAGGAAGCAGGAGACGCCCACCGACCACATCACCACCCGCACTGGAAGCATGAAAACCGCTGCGTACAAAAGCCCGGACGTTCCGTAAATGCTCTCGATCACCGGATTGCCAAGGAATCCCCCGTTAGAAACGATGGTTCCGTAACGGAGTGGCTTTTTCTTCTCCTCGTCCGTCTTTTTGTAAAGCAGAAAAGCAGACGCTACCGAGATTACATTGTAGAGTACAGACAACAGTATCGTAATCACCACCGGTCCCCACACATCGTGATGGGGCTGTACTAAAAAGGCATGAAAAATATTAAAAGGCAGCAACACATAAAGACACAGATCCACCATATTGAGCCGACCTGTCGTCCCTACAATTCTTCTCTTTCTCACAATAAAGCCAATGATCACAAAGAAGAACATCATCCCCTGCATCGTCAGCATCTTTTCAAAAACCATTTGCCGTTCCCCCCGTTATGCTGCTTCATCTATTTTAGCACGAAACAGCACTCTTACTCATTCTCTGTCAGCTTTCCGGCCCGCAAAATCATCCAATTTGAATTCCCGTACTCACTCTTCTCGGTTATTTTCTCCCCAAACACATAGCTGATCTAATACTTTCATCAAGGACCTGCCTCTGTCACTCAAACGATATTCGACTTTTGGAGGTATTTGAGGATACTCTTTTCTAATGATAAGATGATTTGCTTCCAGTTCTTTTAAATTATTGCTAAGAGTTTTATCCGTTATCTTTTTTAAATAGCGTTTCAATTCGTTGAAACGTACAATCTCAAATTCCATCAGACAATAAAGAATAATCATCTTGTGCTTCCCTGAAATCAGCGATAGCGTGTAATAAAATCCCGTCTCTTCAAAATTTGAATTTTCAATGTATTTTTTTATCATGTATACTTTCCTTAATAATAGTACCTGCCTTTTTTAACAGTACTTGTCTTTTCTTTGTTACTTGCTATAATTATATGCAAGATTAGGACTTAAGTCAATTTCAGACAAGGAGGCAGACAGCATGAGAAAAAAATTAAAATTAACGGAAGGTATTTTTCCAATGCCTGTTTTAATGGTAACAACTTATAACGAAGATGGCAGCGTCAATGTTATGAATGCCGCATGGGGAACCATGCAGTCCAGAAATACCGTGGCTCTTCAATTAACAGAATCCCATAAAACGGTTAAAAACATCCGGGCCAGAGGCTCTTTTACAGTTAGTATCGCGGACGCCGATCATGTAGTTGAGGCAGACTATTTTGGTGTTGTATCCGGCAACAAAGTTGTAAATAAATTTGAAAAAAGCGGGCTGACTACAAGTAAAGCCGAGATGGTGGACGCACCTGTCATCAACGAATTTCCTATCTGCTTAGAGTGCGAATTTATTGAATACCAGAAAAACGAATATGGATGCGGTGTGATTGGAAAAGTTGTCAATATTACCGCTGATGAGCGCATTATGGTTGGCGATAAGCCTGATATGACTTTGGTAAACGCTATCGCTTTTGATCCTTATACTCATGGATACTATAAAGTAACCGAGCGAGTTGGCGAAGCATTTAAAGATGGCTTAAAATTAGATCAATAAAACCGGGTGGGCTGATGCTACAGTAGATTCGTAATCTGCCAGAGCAGCGGCTCCACTTTTTTGTCCAAAACAGAAAACGGACTCTTCTGAGTCCGCAATCCATGATATAAAGAATGATGATTGATACGGAAAGCAAAACCCTCCTTCTACAGCCCGATCTGGTCCGCAATTTCCCGCATTGCTTCCAGCGCGATATCAATAAACTCGTCAAAATCCATTCCCGTAAACTCAATCGCTTCCATGTAATCCCGGTTAGCTCCTGCCGCAAAACGGTGCTCTCGAAATCGTTTCTGCACGGATTTGTGCTTGACGCTTGCGATCTTTTTGTCTGGATAGATCTGGGCGATTGCTTTTAAAAATCCGCTCATCGGATCACAGGCCAGAATTGCGTACTGCAGCTTTGTCTTTGCCTTCACTCCGCTCTCCGGATTGTGGGCGCAAATGGCGTCAAACAGAACCGGATCCTCAACGCCTTCTTTTTTCAGGATCTCGACCGATGTCGGTCCGTGTGTCTCCGGATGCTCTTTCCAAGGGCAGTGCTCCTCGTCCAAATCATGGAGAAGCCCTACAATCCCCCAGTATTCCACCTCGTCCGGAGCCAGCTTTGCGGCGACTCCACGCATGATCGCTTCCACCGCATAGGAATGTTCCAGATAGCGCTCCCCTTCCATATATTTGTGTAAAATCTCATGTGCCCTCTCACGTGTCATCACCATGATTCTCTCCTCCTGCTTTTTTATTTTTAAACTTTACAGCGCCGGATCAGTTTTCCGGCGCCATAAAAATTTTTATTGATTTCGTTCTGCTGTTTTACCTTGCAAGTGTTCCCATCGGATCCCATGGATTGAGATGGATCGGCTCCGCATTTGCCTCGTCAATCTGAGCCTCTGTCAGATATTTTTTATGAATCACAGCCTGATATACAAAACGATCGAACCACTCGGCTCCCATCAGATAGTAGCCTTTCTCACCATGCTCGTCGCTCCAACTGTTCTGGATCTTCCATTTCAGGGCTTTGCCCTTCTCGTCCAGATCCACACCGGTAATCACCATGGCATGATTCATGGCACTCTCCCGGTAGTCCAGGCTTTCTGCTTTTTCCATATTAAAATGGATGCCGTATGTACCCTCAAAGTCATAGCAGTCTGTGCTCCAAAGTCCCATATCACGCTCCCCGTATTTTCCAACATCGCTTCCAAACCACACGATCTCACCATCAGAAAGCTGGCGGATAATCAGTTCTTTTAATGTATCCATTGGAATGTTGTAGTAACGTACCGGCGCACCCTCAGCTACATTTCCAAGGTAATCCACCGTATAGCTCTTCCCAAACGGCTTGTCTTTCGTCGGGGAATTGATAATGCTGACATAATCCTCACGGAGATTCAGTCCCACATATTCCTGATAGAATGTCCGCGGTGTTAATCCACGTATTACATGGTATTTCTTATCTTTATCCACATATTCAAAATCGAAACTCTTCGGCGGTTTTCCAAAACACATGCAGAGGAATCCATAGATCTCGGACATCATTTCTTTTTTTTGCGCCTGTGGGTCGCCTCCCTCTCTGATAGTCTGGCGAAGTGCGGCCGCACATTGACGGAGCTTGGAATTCAACAGCCCATTCATATCTCTCGTATTACTGCTCTGGTATGTCTCCTCCATGGCGCTCTTTGGAACAACTCCGTATTTTTCCACCAGATTGACAAACATATCCCACTGTCCGCCGTCACCTACACCCTCGGAAAGAACGTGACAGACAATCCTGTCATCCACCGGACGATCCGCTAAATTGATGATACTCTCCAGCATATAATTGGCTTTCTCAAACTTGTCCCAGAATGCGGTATAGTTCTGGGACAGCTCAAATTTATCAAGATTGCATTTCTTTGCCGTCACTTCCCGAAGCACGTTGAGCGCAGAGAAGATCCAGCAGCGTCCGCTTGCTTTCTGATTTGTAACCGGCATGGTCGGGATGTCTATGGAAAAAGCATATTGGGATTTCGCAAGGCCCTCATGGCAAAATGCCGCATCCTTTACCGAATGTTTATAAAGTACATTCGTCATCGCGCGGCAGAGTGCACTGTCCATATACTTTGCCTCAAATCCTGCAAGGTCATCCGCCGTCAACCCTTGAAACTGATTCATTACTTCATCATCCTTTCTCATTTGTTCTGTCTCATATTTTTGTCTCCGTTTTTAAGTATAACACAAAAACAGGCGGACGCAATGCTTATCCGGCAACAGTTTTTATTTTTCATTTTCACCAATTTTAGTAAAACCATAAAAACTTTTTTATACATAATAGATAAAATCCCCTTTTATTTTCCCGATTTTCCTCCATTGTTTTTTTTATGTTTTTGGAATAATATATTGTTTATATAATTATTTTGAAACATTGTATTTGTTTGAATTTGCATCTGTTTCAAAAAACATTCAGAAAATTTATAGGAGGAAAATGTATGTACGATTTGTTGGTAAGAAACGGAAAACTTGTAACACCGGATCGGATCTACGAGGCAGATATTGCTATTCAGGACGGCAAGTACGCGGCCTTTCTTGCAAAAGGCACCGAGGCTGAAGCAAAAGAAGTGATCGACGCCAAAGGAAATTATGTCTTCCCCGGAATTATCGACTGTCACGCACACCTGAACGAACCTGGATTTGAGTACCGCGAGGATTTTGAGACTGGTTCCCGTGCCGCTGTTGTTGCCGGCTGTACATGTCTGATCGATATGCCGCTGAACAACGATCCGTCCCTGATGAACAAGGAAATCTTTGACTTGAAGCTAAGCAAAGTCAGCCGTCATTCACTCGTAGACTACGCATTGTGGGGCGGACTTGTAGGGGATTACGACAACAAGCCAGATTCCGTCAAAAACAACATAAACGATCTGGTGGATCTTTACAACTGTGGCGTTGCCGCTTTCAAAGGATTCACCTGTCCGAACGGGGACCTCTTTCCTACCGTCAACCTCGGAAATGTGCGGAAAGCTCTCGAGATTCTGAAGCCGTACAACGCACTTTGTGGTTTCCACTGCGAGGAATATGGACAGGTATTGGAACGGGAAAAAGAAGCCAAGTCCAAAGAGAACCGCACAAGTGAAGAGAAAATTCGTGATTTTCTGGATTCTCACGATGTCTGGACAGAATATGTAGCGACAAAGAATGTGATTGATATGGCAAGGGCCACCGGCGGACGTGTCCACATTTGCCATGTCAGCCACCCGATGGTTGCCCAGGTTGTAAAGGACGCCATCCACGAAGGTCTTCCGATCACTGCTGAGACCTGCCCGCATTATCTTGGTTTTACAGAGGATTTTGTATTTGAGAAAGGCGCTCCCGCAAAATGCACACCCCCGATGCGAAACAAAGAGGCAATGGAAAAGCTCTGGGACTATGTACTGGATGGCACACTTTCCTGTATCGGAAGCGATCATTCTCCGGCGGCCGATGAGGAGAAAGATAATGCCACCAAAGATATCTGGCACGCTTGGGGTGGCCTGAACTCCATTCAGTTCTTCCTTCCAATGATGTTCGATATGGTCGTACATAAAAAAGGATTCAGCCCAAGCCTGATTGCCAAAGTCATGGACTACAATCCTGCAAAAGTCTTCGGGCTTTATGGACGCAAAGGAGCGTTTGAGCTTGGATTTGACGGCGATGTTGTCATTGTCGATCCGGACAAATCATGGAAATGTGACCAGAGCAAGCTGCTCACCAAGGGCCACGTATCCTGTTTCGATGGTCTGGAAGGAAAGGGCGCTCCTGTATGCACGGTGATCCGCGGAAAAGTTGTGGCAGACGGCCAGACTTACATTCCGGACGCAATAGGGTACGGCGAATACATCACCCCTGTTAATTAGCAACCATAAGGAAGGAAAAACAATATGAGCGAAGCAAAAAAAAATAATGAAGTAAAGCAGGAAAGTGCCTCCTTAAATCCGATTCCTGCGGAGAAACGGATTATGAGCTGGGGCTCCAATACAATGCTCTGGCTTGGCGGCTGTATCTCTATTGGTACGCTGGCACAGGGTTCTGCACAGCTTGAAGCTGGGCTGAACCTGACACAGTTGTTTCTGGCTGTTGCCATTGGTTCCCTGATCCTGGTCGTCGGCATTGCGCTGAACGATCAATTCAGCTACAAGACCGGCGCTCCGTACGCTGTACAGCTTCGAAGCGCGTTCGGTACGAAGGGAAATGTTGTTCCAAGTCTGATCCGTGGACTTCCTGCTATCGTATGGTATGGGTACCAGACCTGGCTTGGCGGCGCGGCCATCAACAATATCACCATCGCCCTCTTTGGATTTGACAATATCTGGCTGTGGTTCTTCGTGTTCCAGATCATCCAGATTCTCCTTTCCATTAAAGGATTCCAGGGCGCAAAATGGATCGGTAATATTGGCGGCGTTGTCATCTCCATCGCCATGTTATATCTTCTCTATCTGTGCGTCACCCAGTACGGTACTGTTGTCAGCGAGAATCTGATGCAGAAATCCGGCACCTGGGGTATGCCGTTTGTAGCGGCAATCATCGCCTTCTTCGGAAACAGTACGACAGTTATGCTCAATGCCGGTGACTACTCTCGTGAGATGAAGTCAGGAATGTCCGTTATGAAACGAGGTGCCTCTTACTTCCTGGCAATGGTTCCTGCAACGATCCTTCTTGGTGTCATTGGAGCCATGGCTTCTACAGCAACAGGAGTGGCAAACCCGATCAACGCATTTGCGCAGATGGTAGATAATAAGGTCGTTATGATCGTCACTCTCTCCTTCATCATCTTTGCACAGCTTACCACAAACCTGGCCAGCAACGTCATCCCGCCGGCCTATGCATTTATGGACGCTTTCAAGATGAAGCACCGGACAGCAGTCATCCTCATTGGTATTCTGGCTGTCTGCACCTGCCCGTGGATTCTGACAAACGACAGTTCCGCCGCAGGCCTTGCCATGTTCAGTAAGATTTACACCGCATTCTTCGGACCGATCTTTGCGGTACTGATTACAGACTTTTTCATTCTGCACAAAAGGAAATACAGTGACGCCGCGCTGGCGGATCTATACGATCCAAAGGGCAATCATGCTGGCATCAACTGGGCCGCAATCATCGCCATTGCTGTCGGCGCTTTGATTGGTCTGATTAATGTTGACGTGTCTTTTTTTACCGCAACCATACCTACCGGACTCGTATTCTACTTCTGCATGAAGTACATGAAGTCCTGTGAACGGTTCCGCAAAGGGACGACACTGGAACGGAAATAAATCTATTTATACATAGAAAATGGCTTACAATCTGTAAGCCATTTTCTTAACATTATAATCTCCAACTCAACTTGCGGATCTTATTTCGGATTTTATTCCGCCGATTCGACGTTTTCCATATCTTCGTCGTCCGACTCGCCGGACATGTCATCCAGATCTTCCTCTGTTTCCTCAGAGATTTCTTCTGTCAGTTCCATCTCTGTATCTGCTGCTTCTATCTCATCTGCATTCTCGCCCTCAGACTCTACTGCTGCCTCCTGTTCGGATTCCGCCTTTTCTTCCGCTTCATGGCGAAGACGTTCCTCCTCTTCTTTCTTGGCCGCAATCATAGCGTCGGTATTCAGCCGGATGTCACGGTATTTGCTCATACCCGTACCAACCGGAATCAGCTTTCCGATGATGACGTTCTCTTTCAGGCCAATCAGCGGATCGACTTTTCCTTTGATTGCCGCCTCAGTGAGGACTTTCGTCGTCTCCTGGAAGGATGCGGCAGAAAGGAAGGAGTTTGTCGCAAGCGCAGCCTTGGTGATACCAAGCATAATCTGCTCACCTGTCGCCGGCTCTTTTCCGTCAGCCACAAGCTCTTTATTTCTATCCTCAAATTCGAGGGTATCTACCATGGTTCCCGGAAGGAATTCAGAATCTCCATTCTCCTCGATGCGGACTTTCTTTAGCATCTGACGCACAATAACTTCGATATGCTTATCGTTGATATCTACACCCTGGAGACGGTATACTCTCTGTACTTCCTGGATCATATAATCCTGTACTGCACGCAGTCCTTTGATTCTCAGGATATCATGCGGATTAACACTACCTTCCGTCAGCTCGTCTCCGGCCTCCAGTTGCACACCGTCCTGAATCTTGATTCTGGAACCGTACGGAATCAGGTATGCCTTGGATTCTCCTGTCTCATTGTTGGTGACAATAATCTCACGCTTCTTCTTTGTATCGTTGATCGTTGCGGTTCCCGCAAACTCTGTGATGATTGCAAGTCCCTTCGGCTTTCTTGCCTCGAAAAGCTCCTCGACACGAGGAAGACCCTGTGTGATATCGTCACCGGCAACTCCACCTGTATGGAAAGTACGCATCGTAAGCTGTGTACCTGGCTCACCGATGGACTGTGCGGCGATGATTCCGACCGCCTCTCCAACCTGGACTGGTTCACCTGTTGCCATGTTTGCTCCATAACACTTCGCGCAGACGCCAAGATGAGATTTACAGGTCAGGATCGTACGGATCTTCACCTTCTTGATTTCGCCGCCGTTTTCATCCACACCTTTTGTGACGATCGCCGCCGCACGCTTCGGTGTAATCATGTGGTTTGCCTTTACAATGACATTTCCTTCACTGTCGCAGATCGTCTCACAGGAGTAGCGTCCTGTGATACGCTCCTGAAGGCTCTCAATCTCTTCGTTTCCATCCGTAAATGCTTTGACATACATACCAGGAATTTCTTCTCCTTTGGCAACACAGTCTACTTCACGGATAGAAAGCTCCTGGGAAACGTCAACAAGACGTCTTGTCAGGTATCCGGAGTCAGCTGTACGAAGAGCCGTATCAGAAAGACCTTTACGTGCTCCATGGGCCGACATAAAGTATTCCAGTACGTCCAAACCTTCACGGAAGTTGGACTTGATCGGCAGCTCGATAGTCCGTCCTGTCGTATCTGCCATCAGACCACGCATACCGGCAAGCTGTTTGATCTGCTTGTCAGAACCACGGGCTCCGGAATCCGCCATCATAAAGATATTGTTGTATTTATCCAGACCGGAAAGCAGGGCCTCTGTCAGGGCATCGTCTGTTGCTTTCCATGTCTCTACGACTTCTTTGTAACGCTCTTCTTCGGTAATCAGACCACGCTTAAAGTTCCGTGTAATCTTATCCACCGTATCCTGTGCCTGCTGGATCATCTCAGGCTTCTGCGGAGGTACCGTCATATCAGAAATAGATACCGTCATCGCTGCCCGTGTGGAGAACTTGTATCCAATGGCTTTTACATTGTCAAGTACTTCTGCTGTCGCAGAAGCGCCGTGGGTATTGATTACCTTCTCCAGGATCTTCTTTAACTGCTTCTTCCCGACATGGAAATCGACTTCCAAAAGCAGCTCATTACCCTCTGCTTCACGGTCTACAAAGCCAAGATCCTGCGGAATAATCTCGTTGAAGAGGAACCGTCCCAGTGTAGACTCTACGATTCCATATTTCACCGTTCCATTCGGTAGTGTCTTGGAGACACGTACCTTGATTCTGGAATGCAAGGTGATCGCCTGATTTTCGTAAGCAAGAATCGCTTCGTTTACGCTCTTGAATGATTTGCCTTCTCCTTTGGCTCCTGGTCTTTCCTGTGTCAGGTAATAGATACCAAGTACCATATCCTGGGAAGGAACGGCTACCGGGCCACCGTCTGACGGTTTCAGCAGGTTGTTCGGTGAAAGGAGAAGGAAGCGGCACTCCGCCTGAGCTTCTACAGAAAGCGGAAGATGAACTGCCATCTGGTCACCATCGAAATCCGCGTTGAAAGCGGTACATACGAGGGGATGAAGCTTAATCGCTTTTCCTTCTACAAGAATCGGCTCAAAAGCCTGAATTCCCAGACGATGCAGAGTAGGGGCACGGTTTAACATTACCGGATGTTCCTTGATCACGTCTTCCAGAACGTCCCAAACTTCTGTCTGAAGTCTCTCCACCATCTTCTTCGCGTTTTTAATATTGTGCGCTGTACCATTCGCAACAAGCTCTTTCATTACAAACGGTTTGAACAGCTCGATTGCCATCTCTTTCGGAAGACCGCACTGATAAATCTTCAGCTCCGGTCCTACAACGATAACAGATCGCCCGGAGTAATCGACACGTTTTCCGAGCAGATTCTGACGGAAACGTCCGGACTTTCCCTTTAACATATCGGAAAGAGATTTCAGAGCGCGGTTTCCAGGTCCTGTGACCGGACGGCCGCGGCGGCCGTTGTCGATCAGGGCGTCTACCGCCTCCTGAAGCATTCTCTTTTCGTTTCTTACAATAATATCCGGGGCACCAAGCTCCAGAAGTCTTCTCAGACGGTTGTTCCGGTTGATGATTCTTCTGTATAGGTCGTTTAAGTCGGACGTCGCAAAACGTCCACCATCAAGCTGAACCATCGGACGCAGATCCGGCGGAATGACCGGGATAACTGTCATAATCATCCACTCCGGCTTGTTTCCGGACTCCCGGAACGCTTCTACCACTTCCAGACGCTTCACGATTCTCGCACGCTTCTGTCCGGTAGCGCCCTCCAGGCCGTCTCTTAATTCATGATATTCCTTCTCCAGGTCAATACTTCTTAAAAGCTCCTGAATTGCTTCCGCACCCATACCGACACGGAAAGCACTTCCCCATTTTTCTCTCGCATCCTGATACTCCTGCTCGGAGAGCACCTGCTTATACTGCAGGTCCGTCTCCCCTTTGTCCAGTACAATATAGGAAGCAAAGTACAGTACTTTCTCCAGAGTTCTCGGAGAAAGATCCAGGATTAGTCCCATACGGCTTGGGATACCTTTAAAATACCAGATATGGGATACCGGGGCAGCCAGCGCAATATGTCCCATACGCTCACGGCGTACTGCGGATTTCGTCACTTCAACACCACAGCGGTCACAGATCACACCTTTATAACGGATCTTCTTATATTTACCACAGTGACATTCCCAGTCCTTGCTCGGCCCGAAAATCCGCTCGCAGAACAGTCCGTCACGCTCCGGCTTTAAGGTTCTGTAGTTGATCGTCTCAGGTTTTGTGACCTCTCCCCTTGACCACTCCAGAATCTTTTCAGGTGATGCCAGCCCGATCTTGATCGCGTCAAAGGTCATCGGCTGATACGTCGCTTCATTATTGTTTCCCGTCATTACGGCACCCCTTTCTATTCTTCGTCTGACATTTCGTCAAAATCAATCGTAAAGTCTTCGTCGTTAAAATCCAGTTCTTCCTCATCCTGTCCTTCTTCGATGTCAACTAATTCTTCTCCCTGGAATTCCTGCTGTGAGAAACCATGCTCGCCGTAGGATTCTCTGTCGCCGGAGTATCTTCTGTCCCCTTCGATGATTGCGTTTAAGTTTGTCTCGCCGTAATCGGAGGTCTCCATAATCTCCACTTCTGTATTGTCCTCTCTGAGTACACGGACATCCAGGCCAAGAGACTGCAGCTCTTTTAAGAGCACCTTAAAGGACTCCGGAATACCCGGTTCCGGAATATTGTCGCCCTTGATGATGGCTTCGTATGTCTTCACACGTCCGATCACATCGTCGGATTTTACTGTCAGGATCTCCTGCAATGTGTAGGAAGCGCCGTACGCCTCTAAAGCCCATACCTCCATCTCTCCGAAACGCTGTCCGCCGAACTGTGCTTTACCACCGAGCGGCTGCTGCGTTACAAGGGAGTAAGGACCTGTGGAACGTGCATGGATCTTATCGTCAACAAGGTGATGCAGCTTCAGATAGTGCATGTGTCCGATCGTTACCGGGCTGTCAAAATACTCACCGGTACGTCCGTCTCTTAAGCGTACTTTACCATCTCTGGAAATCGGCACGCCTTTCCAGAGCTTTCTGTGCTCTCTGTTGTCGTAAAGATGCTGCATCACTTCCGGAAGAAGTTCTTCTTTATGCTTTTCTTCAAACTCTTCCCAGGAAAGATTGACATAATCATTCGCCAGGTCAAGTGTATCCATAATATCATTTTCGTTTGCTCCATCAAATACCGGCGTCGCCACATTAAAGCCAAGAGCTTTTGCCGCAAGGCTTAAATGGATCTCAAGCACCTGTCCGATATTCATACGGGAAGGTACGCCCAGAGGATTCAACACGATATCCAACGGACGGCCATTTGGAAGGAATGGCATATCCTCTACCGGAAGCACACGGGAAACGACACCCTTGTTACCATGACGTCCGGCCATCTTGTCACCAACGGAAATCTTTCTCTTCTGGGCAATGTAGATACGCACTGCCTGGTTCACACCTGGAGAAAGCTCGTCTCCGTTTTCTCTTGTAAATACTTTGGCGTCTACAACAATACCATATTCTCCGTGAGGTACTTTCAGAGAAGTGTCTCTCACTTCACGGGCTTTCTCGCCAAAGATCGCTCTTAAGAGACGCTCCTCAGCCGTCAGTTCGGTCTCTCCTTTCGGAGTTACCTTTCCGACAAGAATATCTCCGGCACGCACTTCGGCACCGATCCGGATGATTCCTCTCTCGTCGAGATCTTTCAGCGCATCATCGCCGACGCCCGGGATATCTCGTGTGATCTCTTCCGGTCCCAGCTTGGTGTCACGTGCTTCTGCCTCGTATTCCTCAATATGAACGGATGTATACACATCGTCCTGAACAAGACGCTCGCTCAAAAGAACAGCATCCTCGTAGTTATATCCTTCCCATGTCATAAATCCGATCAACGGATTCTTTCCAAGCGCCATCTCGCCATTGGATGTTGACGGTCCGTCCGCAATCACGTCACCCTTCTCCACACGGTCGCCCTTGAATACGATCGGTCTCTGGTTGTAGCAGTTGGACTGATTGCTTCGTAAAAACTTCGTAAGCTTGTAAGTTTTCTTCACGCCATCGTCCTGACGAATGATGATCTCTGTGGAAGCCGCTCTCTCTACGACGCCTGCCTCCTCCGCAACAATGCAGACACCGGAGTCTACCGCGGACTTCTCTTCCATACCTGTTCCGACTACCGGAGCTTCTGTTGTCAGGAGCGGTACTGCCTGACGCTGCATGTTTGATCCCATGAGCGCACGGTTGGCATCGTCATTTTCCAGGAATGGGATAAGTGCTGTCGCAACGGAAAATACCATCTTCGGAGACACATCCATGTAGTCGAACTTGCTTCTCTCGTACTCCTGCGTTTCTTCCCGGTAACGACCGGAAACATTCTTTCTCACAAAATGTCCTTCCGCATCGAGCTGCTCATTCGCCTGAGCCACATGGTAATTATCCTCTTCGTCCGCCGTCATATAGACTACTTCGTCTGTTACGACCGGATTTTCCGGATTCGTCTTGTCAATCTTCCGGTACGGAGCCTCGACAAATCCGTATTTATTGATTCTGGCATATGTCGCAAGGGAGTTGATCAGACCGATATTCGGACCTTCCGGAGTCTCGATCGGACACATTCTTCCGTAGTGGGAATAATGAACGTCGCGGACCTCAAATCCGGCACGATCTCTGGAAAGACCTCCCGGTCCGAGTGCGGACAGACGTCTCTTGTGCGTCAGCTCACCGAGCGGATTGTTCTGATCCATGAACTGGGACAACTGGGAGGAACCGAAAAATTCTTTCACCGCAGCCGTCACCGGCTTGATATTGATCAGAGACTGTGGAGAAATTCCCTCCAGATCCTGGGTCGTCATCCTCTCACGGACAACTCTTTCCAAACGGGAAAGTCCGATCCGGTACTGGTTCTGCAACAGCTCTCCAACCGCCCGGATACGTCTGTTTCCAAGATGGTCAATATCGTCGTCATTTCCAAGTCCGTATTCCAGATGCATATTGTAATTGATGGACGCGAAGATGTCCTCCTTTGTAATATGCTTCGGAACCAGCTCGTGAAGATTCTTTCTGATGGCTTCCTTAAGCTCCTCTGCATCACCTGCCGCCTCTTCCATTAGGTCTGCAAGGACAGGGTAGTATACAAGCTCGGAAACGCCTACTTCCTCAGGATCAATGCCGGCTGCTTCTTTCAGATCTACCGCCATATTGGAAAGGACCTTGATATCTCTGTCTTCTCCTTCACGGCTGATCCATACAAACGGCACTGCATTGTTCTGAATCGTGTCAGCGAGTTCCCTTGTCACCTCAGTTCCCGCCTCAGCGAGAATTTCACCTGTCAATGGACTGAACACCTCTCTCGCGAGAATCTGTCCCGTGATTCTATTTTTAAGGAGTAATTTTTTATTAAATTTGTAACGTCCGACTTTCGCCAGATCATATCGTCTCGGATCAAAGAACATACTTGTAATCAGGCTCTCCGCACTGTCTACCGCAAGCGGCTCACCCGGACGAATCTTCTTGTAGAGCTCAAGAAGGCCTTCCTGGTAGTTCTCTGCCGTATCTTTGCCAAAGCTTGCAAGGATTTTCGGCTCCTCGCCAAACATCTCAAGGATTTCCGGGTTTGTGCCGACACCAAGCGCTCTGATCAGCACAGTAATCGGTACCTTTCTTGTTCTATCTACTCTTACATAGAAAACGTCATTAGAGTCTGTCTCATATTCCAGCCATGCGCCACGGTTCGGAATTACTGTACAGGAATAGAGCTCTTTACCAATCTTATCGTGCGCGATTCCGTAGTAGATACCAGGGGAACGCACAAGCTGGCTTACAATAACACGTTCCGCACCATTGATAACAAAGGTTCCTGTCTTTGTCATAATAGGCAGATCGCCCATAAAGATCTCGTGCTCGTTGATCTCATCCGTTTCCTTATTATAAAGCCTTACTCTTACTTTCAAAGGCGCTGCGTAAGTCGCATCCCGCTCTTTGCATTCCTCGATCGTGTACTTCACATCATCTTCGCATAATGTAAAATCAACAAATTCCAGACTCAACTGTCCGCTGTAATCCGTGATCGGTGAAATATCATCGAACACTTCTTTCAGACCCTCATCAAGAAACCACTGATAAGAATCCTTCTGAACTTCAATCAGATTTGGCATCTGCAGAACTTCTTTTTGTCTGGAATAGGTCATCCGGGAACTTCTTCCGCTTTTCATGGGACGAATTCTGTTTTTCTCCATTGACGTTTCACTCCTTGTATTATTATTCTCGTGAAAATCACCAGTTTTCATAGTATATTGTGGGGGTGAAGTGCTATCTCAGCCCTTTTTACAGCCCACCTCCCCACAATAGTGCATTTTATTGTATCACAAGCCCTTTCCGTGTGTCAAGGATTTTTTTCTTTTTTTGCCGCCATCCCAAAAAGGACAGTCGATTATAAATATCAACTGTCCCACACTTTTTGTATTCCGTTTTCTATGTGAAATTGACTTTTTATTATGAAAGGTGATATATTCCTGCTTCTATTATCCAGCAAGCAAAACCTTCTAATTTCTTCGGATATCAATAAGGCGGAACACATCAAAATACATTTTTTCTTTATCTTCTAAATCCATCATCAACCACTTTTGTCCGTTTCCCGTTTTTGTCTGTTTATAAATACCCCTTAGCTCCGGTGTAAGCTCTTCCAAAATTGCTTCGACAGATTCTTTCTGTTTCATTCCGACAACAACCAGAACAGTAAAATAATTTTCCTTTGGATATATGGTACATAAAGTCTTTCCAGACTTCTTAAATTTAATATTCCAGCCAAACTGCCAACTGCAAGAACTAAATTCTATCTTTTCACTACAATGATATTTTGATTTCATATCAGAACAAAACCGGGCAAACACAGGATTGTGAACATACTCTATCATTTCCCCTAATGTCGGACAATATTTTTTATCTTGGATATCAATCATATACGTTCTTCTTTCTTCTATTGTTTACAGTTTTCTTTATACATTCTAGCATATTATTTTCTTATTGTCATTTTCCACCCTTAGAAAAATTTTACCTGACCTCCATATTAGATACAAAAGAGAAGAAAACGCTTTTTCTTCTGCCCCCCCTTGTCTTACATTATCCTTTATGCTACTTTGAAACAGAAACTATTATTGTTTTTATCAATGAATATACTCAAGGAGGTCAACCATATGATCAATATCAGAAAAGCCGCCATCATTGGGTGTGGATTTGTGGGAGCGTCCACTGCATTCAGTCTGGTACACAAAGGATTATTTTCAGAACTTGTGCTTATCGATGCCGATCAAAAAAAAGCGGAGGGTGAAGCCATGGATTTAAGCCACGGCAGACCTTTTACTTCTCCAATGCACATTTACGCAGGATCCTATGATGATATCAGCGACTGCGCTCTGATCATCATCACCGCAGGTGCCAATCAAAAACCGGGTGAGACAAGGCTTGATCTTGTCCACAAAAATATCGCCATTTTCAAGACCATTATCCCGGAGATCACAAAACGAGACTTTGAAGGCATCCTGCTGATCGTCGCCAATCCGGTAGACATCCTGACCTATGCGGCCCTGAAGCTTTCCGGCTACCCAAAAGAACGGGTACTTGGAAGCGGTACTGTCCTGGATTCCGGCCGTTTTCGTTACCTCTTAAGCGAACATCTCACCGTAGACAGCCGCAGTGTCCATGCTTATATTATCGGCGAACACGGCGACAGTGAACTTGCCGTCTGGAGCAGTTCCAATGTCTCCGGCATCAGCATCAACGACTTCTGCAAACTTCGGGGACATTACGACCATGAACAAGCCATGAACCGAATCTACCATACGGTCCGTGACAGTGCCTATGAAATCATCGACCGCAAGGGAGCTACCTATTATGGTGTTGCTATGGCTGTCAGCCGGATCGCCGAATCCATCATTCGCAACGAACATTCCGTTCTCCCTGTTTCCAGTCTTCTAAACGGCGAGTATGGTCTACGTGATCTCTGTATCAGCGTACCTACTATCGTATCCGGAAAAGGGGCTGAACAGGTGCTTGAGATCCCCCTTAGTCCGGACGAGCTGGAAAAGCTCAAAAGATCTGCTACCGAATTAAAAGAAGTTCTCGGCTCCGTAATCTAACCCATCCCATCCCTCACACCAATGAAAAGACCAGGGAGGCGCGCTCCTTTTCATAAGAACACGTCTCCCTGGTCATTCTATCTTATTATGTTTGCGCTCTCTTGGCAATCAAGCTCAATTACCATTCGTTTTCTGTTTTGTCAGTACAAGGCACTCGAACGGCTTCATCTGCAGAGCATCCTCATACTGTTCCTGAGTTTCCGCATCTGTCCAAATTCCGATATCTTCCACGATGACCGGTTCATTTTTGAAATTCATCACAAATACAATCCTCGTTCCATCATCCGCAATACGTTCTGCCGTTGTCACCCCATATGGAAGCTTTGCCCGAAGGGCATTTTCCACTCCGGCTTTTCGGAACACATCACGGTAAAACACCCTCAAAAACTCCTGATCGGAACCTGCCGCCAGATAAAAGGCAGATCCCTTTCCAAACGGATGACAGGTCACAGCCGGATACCCTGCATAAAAATCTTCCTCGTAAGACGCAAGCACCTCCGTATCCTCTTTCGCATGCGAGATTTCACACAGGAATTTTGCCGGATACGTCTTTCCATCATAGTGAAAGCTGTTCTCAAACTCCTCGGACGGTGCGTCAATTTCTTCTTGTATGACGCCAAGCACGTCCTCCAGCGGATGCTGCTCTGTAAAACAAAGATCCGTCTCATTCACCATCCCGCTAAAATAGGTTGTTACAAACACGCCGCCAGATTCCACAAACGCACGAACACGATCCGCATATCCATCTTTGTACAGATAATTCATCGGGGCCGATACAAGAAGATAATCATCAAGCGGCTCATCCATCCCAATAAGGTCTGCCTCAATCCCCTGCTCCCAGAACGCACGATAATGAGAAAGAATCGTCTTCACATACTTGATATCCAACCGCGGTCCCTGAGTGTCCTCTACCGCCCACCAGTTCTCCCAATCGAAAAGAATAGCGGCCTTTGGCCTGTTGACTGTTCCCTGGATCTTTTCTCCCAATCCTGCAAGCCGTTCTCCCAGCTCAGTCACTTCCCGGAATACTCTCGTATTTGTCCCATTCTTATGGTCAAGCACCGCACCGTGGAATTTTTCATATCCTCCACGTCCCTTTCTCCACTGGAAATACAAAACGGAATCAGAACCATGAGCGATGGCCTGCATCCCGGCCAACATATTCATACCCGGCCTTTTCAGAGGATTGTACTCCCTCCAGCTTACAGCCGAAGGCGTGCTCTCCATCAGGAGAAACGGCTGCCTTTTCAGCGCACGCATGATATTATGATTGGCCGCCGCTTTCACCGCAGAGGGCACTTCATCCTTTCGTTTATGCCAAAACGGATAATTGTCCCAAGAAATGACGTCCACTCCGTGTTTCATCCTGTTGTAATCCAGCCCCTTAAAGAAATACATAAAATTGGTTGTCGCCGGAAGTTCTGAGTATTCTCTGACCGCCTGCACTTCCATCTGATAAAAATCATGGATCTGCTCGGTCGAAAATCTCCGCCAGTCCAACAGAAGTGCCGTGCTGGTCGTCTCCCCATTCGGCACCGGGCTGTGAATCTGTTCCCAATCCGTATAATTATGGCTCCAAAAATAATTCCACCACGCCTGGTTAAGATTTTGCAGCGTCCCATATTTTTTCTTCAGCCACTTGCGAAACGCAGCCTGACAATACTCACAATGGCAGACTGAGTCCACAAAATTTCCGCCCAGCTCATTGGAAATATGCCACAAGATCACATTCTTCCTCCTGCCAAACCGCCTGGAAAGTTCTCTGTCTATCGCCTTCGTCTTTTCACGCATGACAGGAGAAGTATAGCAGAAATTGTGACGTTTCCCCGGCAGGTTGCGGCGGCCGTCCGCCTGTACCTGCATTACTTCCGGGTACCTCTGCGTCAACCAGTGCGGCATGGCGGCAGATGGAGTAGCTAAAATGATCTGAATATCTTCCTCCTCCATTCTGGTGATAAGCCGGTCAAGCCAGTCCATCTGATAGACTCCTTCCTCCGGTTCCAGCGCAGCCCAGGCAAAAATGCCCAGGCTTACGCAGTTGACTTTCGATTCTTTCATAAGCCGCACATCCTGTTCCAGTACTTCCGGATGTTCCAGCCACTGATCCGGGTTGTAGTCACCCCCGTAAAGGATTCTCCCACCTAACATCAATCGTCCTCCCTGTCATTCCTATATTCCACGGAAACGGAACGTAAATTCCATCTTTCCCTCTACATTCAGTAAGTATTCCGGATGAGTAAAGGACATCCAACTGTCGTCTCCCGCAATTCCCATCTGCCCGAGCGCCGCACGTACCACCGTGTAATGCACCTGAGGCAATTCGTACACATGTTTCGCGTTTTCCATTTCATGCGGCGTATATGGGAGCGCGGAGAACATCATCGGTCCGCTCTTCTCGTCCATCTCAAACAGCATACCTCTTCCGCTTCTGTCTGTCACAGATGCATAACGGACTTCCTCTTTTGCCCCACATTCCTGCGGCACAATGTACCTTGCCAAATTATCCTGAACAAGATTTTGATATACTCCAAGCTTTGCCCCTTTCTTTCGGTCCGCATAAGTCTCCTCCGGTCCCAAGCCATACCAGGTCACATGGTCATAATCCGCGTCCAGCTTGAACATCAGACCAAATTCCGGCATATCGCCCAGCTCCTTTACCGGATCATAAGAAAGTGTCGTCTGCACAGTTCCATCTCCGTACACTTCATACGCCACCTGACACTGACTGTCCGGGGTCGTCGGCATCAAATATGTGTAGGTCACACGGACCGAATACTCTTTTACCTCCACTTTCGGCTCCAAGACTTTACAGCAGTCAGCGCCTCGGTAATCTTTGTGTCCGGCATACATACTGGCAATCTTCCACTGTGCATAACGTTTTGGCATCTGGTTACCCTGGTCATTGTCCACAGGTGCCCTCCAGAAGTTTGGCTTCGGTATTTCTTTAATCATCTCTTTCCCGGCATACCGGTAGGATGCCAGTCCACCATCCAAAACAGAGAAAATCACTTCAAAACACTCACCTCTGACCCCAATATTATGTTTACTCCGGATCACTTTAACCGGACGCTTACACAGCTTTTTCTCCCCCTGGATACGGTAGACATACTGTCCAAACGCCACCTCATGTCCGGCTTTTGCCCAGATCTGGTCTTCCTTCAGCCGGAAAGAAACGGTAACCGTATACTCTCCCGGCAGAGTTTCCTTCGCAAACGGAAGCGGATAGGTCTTTTCACCAAGCGGCTCTACCTCCGTCTCCATCTTGATCTGTCGAAGCGCTTTTCCATTTCTCTCCACGAGAACAACACAGTCGAATGCGTTCGTGTTCAGAAACAGATTCTTATTGATGATCGTCACCCTGTTTTCGGAAACCTTCGCCGTAATATTCTGATAATTATATTTTACTTCCTGCATCTTCGGGGACGGCTCTCTGTCTCCTCCATAGACGATGCCGTTCGCGCTGAAATTATAGTCGGTCGGCCTCTCGCCAAAATCTCCTCCATACGCCTGGAATTCCTGTCCATATCGGTCTTTCTTATAAATGGTCTGATCGATATAATCCCAGATAAAGCCTCCCTGGTACAATGGATCTGTGTCCGTCAGATCCGTATACTTATGCATTGCTCCGCAGGAATTCCCCATGGCATGGGTATATTCACAGCAGATAAACGGCTTGCTCCTGTCTTTTGCAAGAAATTCTTTGATTTTCTCCACCGGAGTATACATCTGACTTTCCATGTCGCTCGTATCATTATATCTGCGGTCGTTAAATACACCTTCATAATGTACCAGCCTGGTCGGATCCTCCTTGCGGAAAAACTGTGACATTTCGTAAATATCTTTTCCACCGTAGGACTCATTTCCGCAGGACCAGATGAGAATCGACGGATGGTTCTTATCTCTTTGGTACATGGAATTCTCCCTGTCCAGGAGAAGCGGCAGCCATTCCGGCCTGTCATTTGGTACAATATAATCGTCGTCGCCATCTGCGCGAACCGTATCCCAGCTCCCATGTGTTTCCATATTGGTTTCATCAATCAGATAGAGGCCATATTCATCGCAGAGACGATAAAGCAGGGAACCGTTCGGATAATGACTTGTACGGATCGCATTAATATTATTCTGCTTCATCACCGTGAGATCCTTCCGCAGCTCTTCCTCGGATACATGACGTCCCCCGACAGAACTGAAATCGTGGCGGTTCACTCCCTTAAACACAATCCGCTTTCCGTTCAAAGTCATCATGTGGTCTTTCATCTCAAATCTTCTAAATCCGACTTTCTCCGGAATCAGTTCTGTCACAGCCCCGTCTTTTCCGGTTACTGTAATCATCAGATCATAAAGATTCGGCACTTCCGCACTCCAGAGTGCAGGGTGGTCTACCTCCCACACAAACCGGTTTTCTCCGTTCAGCTCTTTTTCCTCATCTACAAATACTTTTCCGTGGCGCGAAAGGACAAATCTCGCTTTTCCTTCTCCCCAGGTGCAAGAAACAATCTCCAATTCTGCTTTCTGAAGTGTCTCGTCCGGAATTGCCCTGATCCTGAGGTCACGGATATGTACATTCGGTACAGTGTACAGAAATACGTCCCGGTAAAGTCCGGAAAAACGGTAGAAATCCTGATCCTCACACCAACTTCCGGCTGTCCACTTAAATACCTGAACCGCCAGTTTATTTTGCCCCTCTTTCAGATAGCCTGTCAGCTCAAAATCAGAAGGTGTAAAACTGTCCTCACTGTACCCTATAAAAACTCCATTCAACCAAACTGCCAGACCACTTTCCGCTCCCTGGAAGGAAACAAAGATCCTCTTCCCTTTCATCCGTTCCGGGACAGAGAAATATTTCACATAGCTTGCCACCGGATTAAAATATTCCGGGATCTCCCCCGGCCGGATATCCTCCCGGCCTTCCCATGGATACTGTGTATTGTCATACTGTGGGACGTCATACCCTTCCATCTGGATATGAGCCGGCACCCGGATATCATCCCAGGATGCACAACAGTATTCCTCTTTCTCAAATCCCCGGATCACCGCGCCATAGTTCCTCGCATAGTGAAATTTCCAAATCCCATTTAAACTTTCGGCAAACAGGCTTTCCCCATCCAACATATCGGTTTCGGACGCATAGTATGCATGGTCAGAATAAGCCTCCATTCTACCGTCACAGAAATATTCCGGATTTTTTACATTTGCGTAATCAAATTGTCTGTTCATATTTACCTCTCTTTTTCTATGATATATGGTGTCTTATTATACTAAAACAGGCCGCCGCATTTGCGGCAGCCTACTGCTTTATGCGGGTACTCTGTCTATTATTTTACAGCTCCTGTAATACCTTCTGCAAATTGCTTCTGGAGAATGAAGAAAACAATCATCGTAGGAATAGAGCAGAAAAGAACCCCTACCATCAACATTCCGTAGTCCGTTGTATATCCGGACGCCAGGTTTGAAATCAACATTGGCATTGTCTGTGAATCCGGAGTCGTCATAATTACCTTCGGCCACAGATATGAATTCCATGCATTCATAAATGTGATAACTGCCGCTGCCGCGTAAGTCGCCTTCATCATCGGCATATACATCTTCACAAAAATACCAATCTCACTCAGGCCATCAATACGCGCGGCTTCCATCACGTCGATCGGGAAGTTACGCGAATTCTGCCGGAACATCATAATCAAAAACGGCGTCGACAAAGACGGAAGTACAAAGCCCCATACAGAGTTCAAAAGTTTAGCACCGGATAAAAGTTTAAACAGAGGAATCATCGTTGCGACCTGCGGGATCATCATCGCAAGCAGCAGGACCGAAAACAGGATATCCTTTTTCTTATCGTGGTAAAGCTCAAATCCAAACCCTGCCAGAGAGCAGATCAAAATAGCAAGCACTGTCTGGGTAATCGCATACAGCGCAGAATTTCCCATCGCGCCCCAAAGATCATTGCCGGATACCAGATTGTGGAAATTCTCCATGAAATGTCCGCCAATCGCAAGTTTCCCCCTGGCCACATCAATAGATTCATTCGTGGCTGCGGAAATCATCCAGTAAAACGGGAAAACTGAGAAAAACGCTACAATAACGAGGAATATATATGTAGGAATCAATCTTCTCTGAACCATGCTTCTATTCTTTTTCTTAGTCACGCGTATCACCTACCTTCATATTGATAAACGCCAGGATCGCAACAATAATAAATACAAAGAAGGACATCGCTGTCGCATATCCGAAGTTCGCGACACCTTTTCCGAACGTACTGTTGTAAATATAATGTGACATTGTAATTGTCGCATTTGCCGGACCGCCGTTTGTCAGATTGACGGACTCGTCAAACAACTGCAGGGTTCCGTTGATGGACATAATAAATGTCATAATGATCGTGGGCTTCAGAAGTGGGACAGTGATGTTCCAGAATGTCTTCCACCCGTTGGCTCCGTCAATTTTCGCCGCCTCGTATACAGAGTATTCGATATTCTGCAGGCCGGCAAGGTAGAACACCATATTGTATCCGGTCCATCTCCAGATCAGGGCGATAATAATAACGACCTTTGCGCTTGCCGCATTTCCGAGAAAATTATAGTTGGATTCTAAAATTCCCAAATGAACCAGAATTGCGTTGATCAAACCGTCTGTCGCAAACAATGATTTAAAAATCAAAGAATAGGATACCAGTGACGTAGCACATGGAAGGAAAATACATGTACGGAAAAATCCTTTTAGTTTCAGGTCTTTATTGTTCAGAAGCTGCGCCAGCAGGATGGCGAGTACCAACATGATCGGCACCTGGATCAGCAGATACAAAAACGTATTTTTTACCGATGTCAGAAACAGCTTATCTGAAAACATCCTTGTGTAGTTGTTAAAAATCGGATCGGACCATTTCATGTTCGCACTGGAACCGGTCTGCAGCGACATGATGAACGCCTGAATCATCGGCCAGAACGCCATGACTGCGATCAAAATCGTCGCCGGGGTGAGGAAAACCCATCCGGATGCCGATTGTTTTGCCAGCAGATTCATTTTTTTCTTTGATTTCACTGGAGTCCCTCCCTTTCCTTCGTTTGAATGACAACGAGGAACAAAAACTCGCCCCTCGTTATCTTAACTGATACTTTCTTCTACGATGATTCCTGATGACTAGTTGCCCATATCAAAGTTCAACTGATCTTCTGCTTCTTTCAGTGCATCCATTGTATCTGTTCCGTTGATGATCTTTACGATTGCTGATCCCACATAATCACGTGCCGCGTAGTGGAAATCACTCTGCTCTACTTTCTGTACGTGTGTTCCCATCTCAACGATATCAGCGTAGATCGGCTGATTGTTGAAGAATTCAACACCTTCATTGTAGACTTCTGTCTCACCTGCCGGAGCATAGGTAGAAATCACGCCGCCGTCTCTCAGAGCGTTGTCATATGTCGTTGCGCTTCCGCCAAATGTGTATGCAAGGAAATCTTTTGCAAGATCAATATTTCCACAGTTGGATGTAATGTAAAGGGAAGAACCACCGTTACTTGCATAACCCTCTCCGCCTTCCAGTGTCGGCATGGTGGTGATTTCCCATTTACCGCTGTTTGCCTCTACTTTTTCGATTGTAGGAAGAATCCAGTTACCATTCATAACACCAGCAACCTGGTCGCCCTGAATTGCCTTGTCTGTATAATCAGACCAACTGTTCGGCATCAGAAGGATTCCTTCTTTTGCCATCTCTACGAGCTTCTCAACGATGGTTACAAGTGTTTCATTCTCTGTGATATACGGTTTGCCGTCCTTGAACTGAGATACGCCCTCTGCCTGCATCATTATGTAAGGGAGGTCATTTCCGTCAGAGTTCATACAAAGCAGGGCTTTTCCGGTTTTTTCCTTGACCGCTTTCCCAACTTCCATAAACTTGTCCCATGTACATCCTGTAAGGTCATCAATCGTATACCCGGCCTGCTCAAGAAGATCGATACGGTATGCACATACAACAGTACCATTGTCTACTGGAACTCCGTAGTGTTCCCCGTCAATGGTTGAGTAGTCAATCTTCTCCGCTGCGAAATCATCCCAGTTGATATCGATGTCGCCAAGTGGCGTCCATGCATCCGGGTAATCAGCTACATATCTGTGGATGTAGTGATCCTGGAAAAGTACGATATCCGGAAGATTGGAGTAATCACCTGCTGATCCTGCCGTTGTGATCGCTGTCTCAACATCCTTAGATCCGCCTTGCTCCAGAATTTCCAGTTCAAATTCGGAATCTACATTTTCTTTGTAGTCGTCCGCCGCAGCCTGGATCGCCGGAATATTGAACGCCGGATCCCATGCCATAATTGATAATTTGTGTCCGCCTTCTTCGCTCTTCTTTTCATCTTTACTGTCGGAAGATCCACAAGCCGCAAGGGACAGTGTCATTGCCCCAACAAGTAAAATGGAAAGCCACTTTCTTTTCATAATAATACCTCCTATCTTCATGTCCGATTCTGTCTCTCCGGACATCTCCTACGATTTATTATATCAACACATGCTTTCCCAATTTACGCATATTCACACATATATTATGCATTTTCAACCATTTTTGTCTGCTCAGTACACTTTTTTCTTCATTTTCCCGCTTTTTCTATCCACTTTGCACACTATTAGGCTGAAAATATTTTCTTATCCCCTCATATTCTTTCTGTTTTTATCTGATCTTCCGTTTTTTTTATCTTTTGGATCCGATTCGTTTCCTTTTCTTTATGCAAAAAAGACCTTCTCAGGAAAAAGCGTTTTTAATGCACGCAGCATCTCATCATTTAAGTCCAGTAGAAGTTTCACCTTCTCCCGCCCCTCTCCTATGATCATCGTGTAGTAAGGGATATCATCATCATACGATGTGTAATCATACTTTGGAATGTGCTCTGTTCCACCCTTTTTCCGGTACTTTGCCACCTTGTCATGCCAGTGCGGAGCCACAACTTCCAGTTTGTTCAGATCCAGTTCATGCATCTGTCTGCGATGACGCTTCCCTGTAATCATATCAATCGAAAAATGTGTTCCTTCCATCGTGTACTCATATTCCTTCTGGCTAAAAAAATCATAGGCCAGGTAAAGACAGATCAGCAGAAATCCCGACAGCATAAATCCCCTGGAAAAAACAATCCCTAAAAGCACAAAAAACACACCAAAGGCAATCATCAACACCTTCAAAAAACCTGTCCCCGCCTTCTTCTTTCTTGTCACCTGTTCTGTTATTCTTATTGCATACATGCTACCATCCCTCCTCTGAATGTACGTTGAATTCCAGCAGCTTCCGTTCATAATTTTCCGGTTTCTTTCTCCACTCTTCCGGCGTCATCCCTACGGTCTTGTGGAAATTGCGGTTAAATGTAGAGCTTGTATAATATCCGCATTTCTCCGCGATCGCGGCAATCGAATCATCCGTCTTGATCAGATATTCACACGCAGACCGAATCCTCACTATATTGATATACTCCAGAGGGCTTACACCCATGTATTGTGTGAACACCCTTCGAAAATGCGTCTCGCTCAGGTGAAGACGCTTGGCAATATCACCGACCTTGATCTGCTCCCGGTAATGATCACTGATATAATCGAGGGATCTGGAGACCAGATTGCTGATCTTGGCTTTCTCACGCATATTTACGCTTCCTCCCCCTTGTATATTTCCATTTTCTCTTGCAATTTTGGAAAGAAAGGCAAGCATCTCCCCTTCTGCTTCTTCCTGATAGAACGGCTCTCCTCTTCGCATAATCTCAATAATATTCTTAATACTCTCCGTCAGTTCCGGGGCCTTACCACGGTTAGTAAAGATCGCCCTCTGGTTGACCTGGTGCAGCATCTGCTCTACATACCTCGGTGATCCGGGAACCATCTTGTTCAGCATCTGCTCCACATCTACAAACAGATACTCCCAATAGCTGATATTTCCCGGATCACTGTTGGTTGTATGCAGATAATTACTCGGGATTACCGTCAGTTCACCTTCTCCTTCAAAATAATATTCATCATCTCCGATCACCATTGCGCCCTTCCCCTCATGGCAATAGCCGATCTCAAGATAATTATGGAAATGGAGATAGTCAATATCGCGCCCGTAGTTCTGACGCCACTTTTCTCCCAAAAGAGCCACTACCGTCCGGTTTTCCGGCATCCGGTAATACCGGAATTCTGCCTTTTTCTTTCTGTTTCTGCTCAATCTTACCTTGCCCTCCCTATACCGTCCTATGACCTTCTGAAGTATCGGTCCTTTCTTTCATTTTACCAGGAGCAGGCCACTCTGACCAGTCCCCGGCCGTCCAAAAACCAAAAGAGGCAGGATCCCATCGGAATCCTGCCTGATTGCTTTGCAAAAATTATTTAATGTTAACTTCTGCGCCTTCTCCTTCGAGTTTCGCTTTGATTTCTTCAGCTTCCTCTTTGGATACTGCTTCTTTTACTACCTTCGGAGCGTTGTCAACAAGGTCTTTTGCTTCTTTTAATCCAAGTCCTGTAATTTCACGAACGACTTTGATAACTTTAACTTTGGAAGCGCCTGCTGCTACAAGCTCAACGTCGAACTCAGTCTTTTCTTCAGCCGCTGCTGCTTCTCCGCCTGCTGCTACAACAACGCCTGCTGCTGCGGATACACCAAATTCTTCTTCACATGCTTTTACTAATTCGTTTAACTCTAATACAGATAATTCTTTGATAGCTTCAATAAATTCAGCTGTTGTTAATTTTGCCATTTCATTTACCTCCATATTTTGTTTCGGTTTGTTCTCTTTGAATTAATTACTCAGCCGGTGTCTCAGCCGGTTCTTCTGCCGGAGCTTCCTCAGCCGCTGCTTCACATGCTCCTGCTCCGCCCTGTTCAGCGATCTGATTAAGTACACGAGCAAGATTTGTGATAGGTGACTGTAAGCTTCCAAGCAATTTGGAAAGAAGCTCTTCTCTTGAAGGAACTTTGGACAGTTCATTGATTCCTGCCGCATCGTAAACATTCCCCTCTACTACGCCGGCTTTTACTTCCAGAGCCTCTGCTGTCTTAGCAAACTTGCAGATGATTCTTGCCGGAGCTGTAGCATCGTCTTTGGATACAACCAGAGCGCTCGGTCCCTCAAGATATTCTTCCAGGCCCGCGAACTCTGTTCCTTCAAAAGCTCTTTTCATCATTGTGTTCTTGCAGACTTTGTAAATGACACCTGCTTCTCTTAACTGTTTACGCAGTTCTGTATCCTGTGCTACTGTAAGTCCACGGTAGTCAACGAGGACAACAGACTGAGCGTCTTTGATGTCATCAGCGATCGCCTGCACGATTGGCTGTTTTAATTCCACTTTTGCCACGATTAACGCACCTCCTTGTAGTATTTGTGAGCTGCCAGAAAAAACCTCTCCGCACAAAGGCAGAGAGGTCAACATTCAAGTAATGAATTGTGTCTTCCTCGGTAGGCGTTTTAATCCTTATGCCATCCGGCACCTACTGTCTTCGGCAGTTACTCCGTAACTATAGCATGGGTTTTTATGGTTGTCAATATATTTTTCAAAAAAGCTACAGTTACTCTGTTTCCATCCGGATCGCCCCGTCCGCATCCTCGTGTATGTGAGTCCGGAAAAAACATTCTGCCGCTCTTTTCAGATATTCGATATCCAGGACCCCGGACGTTTCAAACGGCGAGTGCATTGCAAGCTGAGGCAGTCCGATATCCACCGCCTTCATAGATACCTGTGCCATCGCAAGATTTCCAAGGGTACTTCCGCCTGCCATATCAGAACGATTGGCAAAATACTGAAGAGGAACGCCTGCCTTCTCACAAATCGCCTTGAAGATCGCGATACTCACGCCGTCGCTCGTGTACTTCTGTCCCGCATGGGACTTGACCACGATCCCCTCATTGATGTAAGCACAGTTTCCTTCGTCTGTCTTCTGCGTGTAATTCGGATGCACCGCATGTGCGTTGTCACAGCTTATCATAAAGCTGGACGCGGCCGCCCTGCAGAAGTCCTCATCTGTCTTTCCGAGACCGCTGTTGATACGCTTTAACACATCCGCCAGAAAAGTGGAAGCCGCACCCTGTTTCGTCCCGGATCCCACTTCTTCATTATCAAAGCAGGCAAAGACATTCACCCCTTTCGGGTTCTTTCCTGCCAGGAATCCTTTCAGGGAAGCGTAGGCGCACTGGAGATCATCCAACTGCGGACAGGAGAGGAACTCTTCATCCATTCCCCAGATAGAAGTCTCCATTCTGTTATAAAGGAATAGATCCATCCCCAGAATTTCGTCCGGCTTTACGCCGATCTCTCCGGCGATCTCCGCCTTCACTTCGCCTTCCTCCAACACGCGGCCGGCAATCAACGGAAGCATATCTGTCTGCTTATTGAAGCTCTGCCCCTCATTGGCCTGACGGTTCATATGAATGGCAAGGCTGGGAATCATCAAAAGATCCCTGTCTATTTTCACCAGACATTCTTTGAGTCCGCCCTCTTCTTTGACAACCGCCCTTCCCGCAAGAGAAAGCGGCCGGTCAAACCATGGTCCGCAAAGCATCCCGCCATATCCTTCTGTGTTCAGTTTGGTATAGTGGCCTCTGACTTCCATCTGCGCGTTCTCTTTTACCTTAAAGGTAGGAGAATCGCTGTGGGAAGCAGCAATCTGAAAATTATAATCTGCCGGATCTTCCCCGATCTCAAAAGCGATGATACTAGAATGATTTCGTGTCACATAGTATTTCCCGCCGGCTTTCATCTCCCATTTTCTGCTCTCCTGAAGCGGCATAAAACCTTCTTTTTCCAGGATCACTCCAATATTGGCGGTCACATGGAACGGAGTCGGTGACTCTTTAATAAATGCCGCAAGTTCCATCGCTTCTTCCCTGTATTTGACTGTTTCCTTCTTATCCATCTTCTAACTTTCCTTTCTTTGCTCCCGTTTTGCTATCATCGGGAGAATCAGACCAAGCGCAGTCAGCACAATCGGTGTAATAATGTTGAGCGCCATGGTAAGTGGATCTTTATTGTACATTCCCATGATACAGCAAGCAGCGGTAATAAGGAAGCACCATCCGCCAAAAAAGTAGGCAATTTTCTGATTTTTTACAAACCGGTATTCCGCGTCAATCGTCCTGATCGCCTTTCTCAGCGCAATATATGCTACGAATACCCACAAATACCGCAAAGGCATACAAACCGAATTGAGTCTTGTGAGCTGCTGGAGCACGGACGCCGCCCCCGGCATTACTGTCTGGATCAGAATAATCGCTCCGGAAAGAATCACTACCAGCCAGATTCCGTTGCTAAACGCACCATATTTGTTCTGCTTACGAAGTTTCTCCGGGATAAACTCTTTTGTCTGATCGTTGTCAAGCAGCATACGAAGCAGAGCATCAATACTCAAAATCAGGATCGCAAACTGTCCGATCATATTGCAGAGCTTTTTATTTGTTTCTCAAATACTATTTATATATTTTTGTTTATAATTGCCTTCTCTTCCACAGCAACTTTCATAAATTCTGCCATGCTTTTTGTGAAATATTTATTCTTTCTGTAGTAAAAGTAAACGTTCCTCTGAGCCGCCGGGTCATCGATTTTATAATAAATCATGTTCCGGTTATAAGGAAATCCTTTCACTACCGTATCACTCACAATCGAAATCCCCATTTCCCTTTCTGTATAAGATAGTACCGACAAGATCTGATCCATCTTAAAGGCTACTTTCGGCGTGAATCCCGCTCTTCTGCAAATGGCGTCTACCCGTTCCCGAGTGTCGTTATGGGAGCGTAGCATCAGAAATGGATCGTTCTCAAACAGTTTGAGCGCAACGCCATAGACTTCAGGGTTCAGATGAACATTCTGTCTGATGTCCTCGGAAGTCATCCCCCAGGCTCCGGCTGCCTTGTTACTCTCAAAGGAGGCAGGAACTGCCAGAAGCAATGCTTCTTTCATAAAGAACCTCTTATCATAGATCTCCTCATCCATCGGATAATTGTCCAGCATCAGATCAATCTCTCCAGAGAAGAGTTTCTTCTCAATCTGAGAGGTATTTGCCTCCACAAGATTCAGCTTAATCTTCGGAAAACGTTCCTTGAACTTCTTGACAATCGGCGGGAGTACAAAAGAGATAAAGAGATACGTTCCTCCGATCGTGAGCCGCCCTGTCCGCAGTTCATTGAGATTGCCGACATAACACTGAAAATCCTCCTCAAGATCCATGATCTTTTCCGCCGTTTTCATATACTTCTTCCCACACTCTGTCAACTGAACAGGGACTGTGCTCCGGTCAAAAAGCGGCATCCCTATTTTCTTTTCGATCTTCTTCACCGTTGCGCTCAAAGCCGGTTGTGAGATGTATAGATTGGCCGCCGCCTTGGAAAAACTTCCCTCTTTATATACCTCATAGACATAATCCATGTTCGCGAACATATTTTCTTTCATCGTTTTCCCCTTCTCATTCTTTTGTTTCTGTCTTTATCAGCCGGCAGACAGCACGTCCATCCGCCGCGTCCAGATAAAGAATGGCAGCCTCTTTCACCCGGAACATTTTTATAATATGAAGCAATTCCTGTGTAATCTCTCCTACGAGCTCCGTCATCACTTCAGGATATGCTTTCAGAATCTCCGGCCGGTAGATTCTTGTCTTACTATTTTCGTTGATAGCGCCGTAGTAGACGTCCGCCTCAACCAGATTCTGAAACATATGGCTCCCGTACGACAGCTCAGGGCGATATCCGGCCTTTCCGTAGGCCACTTCACAGATGGCGCCAAAACTACTGATGTCCGCATAGGACACCGGGACGCCGAGCTCCGGTGAGGAAGTCCCGATTCTCCCCGGAGCCAGAAGAAGTGCTTTCTCCTCTGACTCTTCCAGATAGTGATTGATCTTTCCTATTACATGTCCCACGTCCGGTTTCTTCTTATATGGATACTCATAATAAGCCTGTGGATCCACCCAAACAATATAATCCAGTTTCTGCTCCTTAGACCGCCTCATGGACGTCCGGCGCACATCAAACAAAAACTCCTCATCCACGTCTTTTGGTATCTTAACCTGACCCGAAATTCCGGAACGTAACGGTCGACACTGTACGAGAGTGACGCTCCAGTCCTTGTCCCCTACGGCATTGACAGCAAACTCAATGTCTACCGGCTGATGATAATTCTCCTCCAGGCTCTTTAACAGTCTCTTCATCATCTGAATAAAAATCCGGTCTTCCACCATTCCCTGGCAGTCCGCAAAGTAGATCTTCCTGTAATCACCCCGCCTTGAAAGCATCTCTTCCGCATCTGTATCCCGCTCCAGGATCAGCCTCCGGTATGACTTTGGCATCCCATCGATAAGTTCCGAAAGCCGCTTTGTACAAACCTCCTTTTTGGCCAGATCCACCACATCCACCTGGCGCTGGGAATACTTGTGCTTCTCCCCGACCGATCCCCAGAGATTACCCTGGGCGCAGTCCAATCCCACAAGCCTTGGATAATCCCCCGGAGTTCTCGTAACAGCCCTTGTCCCGAGTCCTGCCACCATCCGAAGCATCCCGGCTTCCGGGTTGATATGCTCCATCCATTTATAAGGATTGTAGGAACATCCCATACCGGCAATCGCTGGATAATACAGATCGCCGATCCGTTCCCCCGCGACTCTCTGAATCAGCAGACCCATCTGCTCCTCCTGGTCTGTCCGATGCCATTTTCTCCGGTACTCCATGGCCTCCTGATTCTTTACGCTGTCATAGACCCGGCCAGCCGCCAAAAGAAGCGCCTCCAGACAGTCCTCCCTGGCACCCTGGTTAGCACAAAAGACAGACTCGTACTTTCCAAAGAACGCATTGTCATACCCGTCCTCCATCAGACTGCTGGAACGCACAATAAACGGCGCGCCATCGAAATAGTCGAGAATCTTCCGAAACTCCTCCGCAAACACCCGAATCGGTCTCCCATCACGAACCTGACAGAAAATCCCTGTCCCCACAAACCAGGACGGACATGGCTCCCATCTGTCTCTGTATTCAGGAAGAAGCTTTTCCATCATTTTCTCCACCAGAAGAAATCCGCAAGATTTCCCGCCGATGACGCCGTCTCCGGTCTTATGATCCTCAATCCTCTGAAAATCATCCTCGTTAAAGTAAGTCAAGATCATTCTTGCAAGTCTGGGATCACTGGTCATCATCCTATAGCACCATTCTCTTTTTCTCTCTTCTTCCATGGCGTTCCCATCTCCTCTCATACGCCCTGCACCCCTTCTTTGCAGCAATAATTATAAGCTTTTCATAAGGGGTATATATAGATTCTATAATCTTTTATTTATATCATATTCGATAACTGTATTTTTTTCAAAACAATTTTGCCTATTTCCCAGAATTTTTCTGTATACTATTCTTCTATATAACTTTTAGCTTATAAAGTTTATATAGATATAAATATTTGTTTTTTTCAGGCTGGATTTTTATAATAAGGGCAGAAACAAGGAGGAAACGATCATGGCATCTCTTACAACACTTTCCAAAGAAGATCTGGAAGATCTTCATTCTTCCCTTTGGAACACTTATAAACAGGAACAGACAAAAGACCTGCATCTGAATATGTCCCGCGGAAAACCGTCCTCGGAACAGTTGGATCTTTCCATGGAACTGCTCCAATTTCCCAAATCCTATACACTGGCGGACGGCACTGACGCAAGAAATTATGGCGTCCTGCAGGGAATTGGGGAGTGCCGCCGTCTCTTCGGCGATCTTCTTGATATTCCCGCAGGCCAGATCATTATGGGCGGAAACGCAAGCCTGAATTTAATGTTTGACACTCTTGCGTTCCTGTTGCTCTTTGGAACAGAAGGGAAAAAACCGTGGGCAGATGAGCGTGCACAAGGTCGCCCGGTCAAATTCTTATGTCCGGTTCCCGGATATGACCGTCATTTTACTATCTGCGAGGAACTCGGCGTGGAAATGATTCCAGTACCACTGCTTTCCGACGGTCCAGATATGGATCTGGTAACTAGGCTCGTGAAAGAAGATGAACAAATCAAGGGAATCTGGTGTGTGCCGCTCCACTCGAACCCTCAGGGTGTATGCTACAGTGACAAAACCGTAGACACGCTGGCATCCATGACGACCGCAGCCGATGACTTCCGTATTTTTTGGGATAACGCTTATGGAGTACATCATATATACGAGGAAGTTCCTCTGAAAAATATTCTGAAAGCCTGTGAGAAGGCCGGATATCCAAACCGGTGCTATTACTTCTTCTCCACCTCGAAAATTACATTCCCTGGCGCCGGCGTATCGCTTATTGCATCAAGCCCGGACAATGTAAAAGAACTGCTTGGGCATATGTCTGCTCAGACAATCAGTCACGACAAGCTAAATCAACTCCGGCATGTACAGTTTTTCGGCACATCGGAGAATATTCATAACCACATGACAAAACTTGCAGCTCTGCTGAAGCCAAAATTCGACATTGTTCTTCAAAAACTGCAAGACGGTCTCGGAGCAAGCCCTCCCGTTGCCTCCTGGAGCCATCCGAAAGGCGGGTACTTCGTCTCATTAAACGTCTTTCCGGGATGTGCCAAACGCACAGTAGCACTTGCCAAAGAAGCCGGTGTGACCCTCACGGGAGCCGGAGCTTCTTATCCGTATGGAAAGGATCCGAAAGACAGCAACATCCGGATCGCGCCATCCTACCCTTCCGTAGGGGAGCTGTCCCAGGCTATGGACATCCTAATACTCTGTGTGAAACTTGCCTATATTGAAAACAAGCTGGGAATCCAGCCGAAATAGAACGATCAAGAAAGAAGGAAAAACATTATGAATCAGACGTACAATCCTTATGAAAACGTACTCCAGGTAGTACAGCAAGCTGCTGATATTCTTGGCTACAGCGACAGCGATATCGAAGCCATTAAGTATCCGGAAAGAGAACTCAAAGTCTCCATTCCGGTTCGGATGGACGACGGAACGACCCACGTATTCCAGGGCTACAGAATCCAACATTCCACTTCCCGCGGACCTGCAAAAGGCGGAATCCGTTTCCATCCAGACGTAAGCGCGGACGAAGTCCGTGCGCTTGCCGCCTGGATGACTTTCAAATGTGCCGTTGTAAATATCCCTTACGGCGGCGGTAAGGGCGGTGTTGTCTGCGATCCGACCAAACTTTCCGAAAATGAAATCCGTGCGATTACAAGAAGATATACGGCTGCCATCGCTCCACTGATCGGACCAGAGCAGGACATCCCGGCGCCGGACGTAGGAACCAATGCGGCTGTGATGGGTTGGATCATGGATACCTACAGCATGTTAAAAGGGCACTGTATTCACGGCGTTGTCACAGGTAAACCTCTCGAACTTGGCGGGGCACTTGGACGAAATGACGCAACAGGACGCGGCGTAATGTTTACAACACACAATATCCTCGGCAAACTTGACATTTCGGCAGAGGGTACAACCGTCGCTGTCCAGGGTGCCGGAAATGTCGGAAGTGTCACCGCAAAACTGCTTTACCAGTCTGGAATGAAAGTCGTTGCCATCAGCGATGTGTCCGGCGGTATCTACAATCCAGAAGGCCTGGATATTCCAGCAATCCTTGCTTATCTTGCCGCAGACCGCAGAAACCTTTTGAAAGATTTCAACGAAGAAGGCACGATCCATATTTCCAATGAAGAACTATTAGAACTGGATGTCACTGTCCTGATCCCTGCCGCTTTGGAGAACCAGATTAATGCAGACAACGCAGACAAGATCAAGGCGAAACTGATCGTTGAAGCCGCAAACGGACCGGTCGCCTCCGAAGCCGACCCGGTTCTCGCCGAAAAGGGAATCCTGATCGTACCGGATATTCTTGCAAACGCCGGCGGCGTTGTCGTCTCCTACTTCGAATGGGTACAGAACATCCAGTCCGTAAGCTGGACAGAAGATGAAGTCAACAAGAAGCTCAGGGAAATCATGGATGCCGCTTTCGCATCCGTGTGGGATCTGGCTCAGGAGAAGCATACGACACTCCGCATGGGTGCCTACCTGATCGCGCTCAAACGCGTCGTTGACGCAAAATCAGCGAGAGCGATCTGGCCGTAAAAGACATGTCCTCCGAAAAGTTTATATAGTCTCTTTGGCACATACATCAGTCTCAAAACTTATGTATGTGCCATTTTTGTTCTTCTGAATAAAACAGACGTTTTTCACATACAGTACTAGGGGGTGATGATTTGAAAATTCAATGGAAAAAACTAATAATCTGTATTGCCATACCACTTCTCGTCGGCGGACTGTCCGCTCTTTTGACTCAGAGCAGCATGGAGACCTTTGAGATGGTGAACAAACCGCCGCTCTCACCACCGGGCTGGCTCTTTCCTGTCGTCTGGACCATTCTCTATGTGCTGATGGGAATTGCGTCCTATCTGGTTCTGACCTCCGGAAAACCAGACGATATTGCCCTGAAAGCCTATGGTATCCAGCTTGCCGTGAATTTTATGTGGCCGATTCTCTTTTTCAACCTTAATCTTTACCTGTTTTCCTTTATCTGGCTTGTGGCACTGTGGCTTCTGGTCTACCAGACCATCCGGCTCTTCTGGTCGGCTTCCAAAACCGCCGGAGCTCTGATGATCCCTTATCTTTTATGGATCACATTTGCCGGATATCTGAATCTTGGTATCTATTTCTTAAATTAAGAGATTCTCTGCAGGTGGAAAGTTTCTCTTCCCTTTCCACCTGTCTTCTGCTATACTAGATTCTGCATTTATACAATCGGGCGTTTCGCCCGGACTGGTTCGTGAACTTCCCAGTATAAAAAACCAAGTATCTCAAATGAAACATACAAAGGAGATTGGAGAATGAATGCACGAAAAGTAATTCTGGACTGCGATCCGGGAATCGACGACGCGCTTGCACTGATGCTCGCTCTGTCCCTTCCAGGACTTGATGTTGTCGGGATCACAGTTGTCTGCGGGAATGTTCCCGTCGAAAAGGGCGTAAAAAACGCTTTGAAAATCCTTGAACTTATGAATCGTACAGAGATTGGAGTCTATGCAGGGGAAGAAACCCCGCTTATTCGTCCTTATGTCGATGCCATGGATACCCACGGCCGGGACGGGCTTGGCGAATCAGGGCTGGCCGACTCCACAGTGGGACAGGCCAAGGGCGATGCTGTCCGTTTTCTTGCCGGCATTCTACTGTCGCAGGACGATGTTTCCGTCATTGCGCTCGGTCCACTGACAAATCTTGCCAGACTCAGACAGGAGTACCCGGACGCCTTTGCGCGTATTCAGAATCTTGTGTCCATGGGTGGTACATACAAAGCCCACGGAAACTGTTCCCCTGTAGCCGAATATAACTACTGGTGCGATCCTGACGCCGCCGCCGTTGTCTATGAAGCCTATGCTTCTCTGCCGGAACTTGCCGGAAAAAGGATCCACATGATTGGACTGGATGTGACACGTAAAATTGTTCTGACGCCAAATCTTGCAGCCTACATGAAACGGATCAATCCGCATCTTGGTTCCGTAATGGAATCGATCACCCGGTTCTATATGGATTTCCACTGGGAACAGGAGGGCATCATCGGATGTGTCATCAACGACCCGCTGGCTGTTGCTTATTTTGCCGATCCTTCTCTCTGCGATGGCTTTGACGCCTACACCTCTGTGGAGACAGAGGGCTTAAGCTTTGGACAGACACTGGTGGATGACCACGAAATCTGGAAGAAACCACATAACAGTCACATTCTCACCAAGACAGATCCTTATCGCTTCTTCTTGATGTTTTTCTGTAAGGTACTCGGTGCCAATCCGGCACAGGCGGAATCGATTCTTCCCCAGATTCTTTCCGGGGAGGTGACAGTATGAGATATCCGAAAAAACTGACTGTACTTCAGATGTCGTTTCTGGCACTGGCCGCTGTATTGAATATTGCCGGGGCAAATCTTGCCCTTCTGATCCGGATTCCACTGTATCTGGATACACTGGGAACCTTCCTTGCCGCCATTTTGTTCGGTCCGTTTTACGGAATGGTTCCGGGATTTTTAAGTGGGATTCTGACCGGAATGACAACGGATATTTATTCCCTGTTTTATCTTCCGGTCCAGCTCCTCACCGGACTGACCGCCGGACTCTTTTTCTATGAAAAATCATTTCGGAACGGAAAATACCGGATTCCGCTGTATGCGTTTGTCGTTACTTTACCGGGAACGATTGTTTCCTCCTGCATAACGGCATTTTTATTTGAAGGAATTACCTCATCCGGCTCCACAGTCATGGTACAGCTCTTTCATCATCTGGGACTGAATCTTACTGTAAGCGTATTTTGCGTACAGCTTGTTACCGATTTTATTGACCGGACCGTCATGCTGGCCCTGTCTCTGACAGTCCTGCATATTTTACCCGTTTCCGTATTGACTGTTTTAAAGAAAGGAGACCGTACTTATGGATCGATATAGTAAGATCACCAATAAAAATAAGCGGGAGATTGTACTTTTGAAAGCTCTTCCGTGTGCCTGGGGCAAGTGTCGCTTCTGTGATTATATTGAGGACAATTCCAGAGACAGGGAGTCGATGATTACCCTAAACCGGGACGTGCTCTCCCACGTCACCGGAGAGTTCGGCGTACTGGAAGTGATAAACTCCGGAAGCTGTTTTGAGCTTCCAAAGGAAACGCTTACCGACATCCGTACCGTCGTTCGGGAAAAGCACATCCAAAAGCTGTTTTTTGAGGCTCACTGGATCTACCGCAGCCGCCTGGATGAAATGAGAGAATTTTTAGGCATCCCGATTGTATACAAGACCGGCGCCGAAACTTTTGACTATCATTTTCGGGAGCACTACCTGAATAAACACGCTGATTTTCGTGATGCCGAGGAACTGAGCCGTTACTTTGACTCCCCTTGCCTGATGGTCGGCATCCAGGGGCAGACAAAAGAGATGATCCGAAACGATATCAGACTTTTAAAACAGTTTTTTAAGCTCGGCACTATCAATGTGTTCACCAACAATTCCACCGATGTGAAAAGGGATGAAGAACTGGTGAAATGGTTTCTGGAGGAATACCGCGAACTGGAACACGATCCGTCCATCGAAGTGCTTTATGAAAATACCGATTTTGGGGTGGGGGATTGATTTATAATATGGAACCGGTATTGGCCATTTTCTTTATAGATCCCATATATCTCTGCTTTTTCCGAAGGATGTATCTCCTGCCCTTCACCCAACTCTTTCATAAATGGTCCCAGAGACGTTCTTCTGTTCCTGCATGCCATAAAAGCGGCCTTTGCCGTTTCCAAAATAAAAAGCACATCCAGGCATCTTCCAGTTTCATGTGGTGAATCCGCCTTTAAATGAACGCTTTCTTCCAGGTGATTGAGCGCTTTCAGCGCGTCCTCGCACTTTTTATCTGTATGAGGCAGCGTGCCGAACGTACTGACAATATTCTGAATGGCATGCTCCACATCAAGCCATGCATCTCCTGTTTCTCTGGTCCGGAATGTTTCCACAAGTTTTTGAATACGTTCCACCTGTTTCTCATCTACGTTTGCGGCTACAGCCATCTCTTTTGCTTTCTTTGCCGCCTGAATTCCAGCCTCGATCCCAAATACAACTGCTTCCGGTGCGGAATTATTGCTCACACCGCCCATCTCATTCCCGGCAGCATACAGATTTTCTACCGTTGTTTCGCATCGGACATTCGTATAGACTCCGGAGCAGGTGCAGGCGGTCTGTACAAGATCTGTATACTGATATGGGATTCTGACGTCCTGAAATCGTGTCCCTTCTGCCTCCATATTTCGGAGAATCGTGTTGCATTTTCCTTCATGCCCCAGGCTCCATTTTACATACTCGATTTCCTCATCAGAAGCATCCTCGAAATCCAGATACAGCTCTTCGCCCGAAGCAAGTCTTCCTTTCATGCTTCCCCGTTCTTTACAATAAGCTTCAAACTGTTCCTGATGCTTTTTCTTATATTCCGGATCTTCAACATCAAAGGCTGTATTTCTGCCCACTACTACGTTTCCATGTTCATCCACAATGCGACCGCAAGGCCAGTATGTCCCTCCCGGCGCTCCGGCTCCCATCGTCCAGTTGAGCCACTCCGCACTACCACGGGAGAAGATGTATTCCAAATTAACGACATCCGCTCCGGCTTGCATTGCCAGTACTTTCCCGGCTCCATTATTCATAGACGGCGCATGGAAACGTTCAAAGTCTGCTCCTGTGGCGCTTCTGCACAGTCGGTCTACACCGCCTGCCGTAGCAAGAATGGTCGTCTTTGCATTCACGACATAAATCACATTCTCACGTGTGCCAATCCCAATGGCTCCACACACCGAATTCCCATTTTTTATAAGTTCGGTCACAAAAACCCGGTTGTAAATTTGAGCTCCTGCCTTTTTTACTTCCTCTGTCAGAATTCGCTTTACATCTCTGCCTTCAAAATTCAGACTTGCCGGCACAGAATGAAACTGGGACACAACCCGGAAGCCTCCCGGAAGCCTGCTGTCCTCAAACCGGAATTTCAGTCCGTATTTCTCCAGCTCCAGAATCCGCTCATAGGAATGTTCTACAAAAAAATCATTCAGCTCCGGAAATCCCAGCCCCAGATCACAGAGCTCCATCTGATTCTGGTCTTTTTTCATCTCCTCCATCGTGTATCCAACTTTATGATGAAGGGGTGGAATATAGCTGAAAAGATGATCGATTCCTGATCCCGCATTCCCACTACGCTTCGTATTGGACTTTTCCAGGACCATACAGGACGCACCCTCCTTCGCCGCATGGATGGCGGCAAGGCATCCGGAAATTCCCCCTCCGATAATCAACACGTCAGTATGTAAATTGTTTCTCGCATACCTCATTCTATTTTCCCTCCTTTCCCAGAAATACTGGTCCGATTCCAGGTGTAAATCTGACGGTAATGGCGCCTGTCGGACAGTCCATCTCACAGGAGTCACACCACCAGCACTCCTGTGGATAGCGTACTGTCACTGTCTCACCCTCCAGCTCCAATACATCTTCCGGGCAGATTTCTACACATTCTCCACACTGGATACACTTGTTCTGGTCAATTCTGATTCCCATTATTCTTTCTCCCTTCCTGCCTTTCTACAAGCAACGCTGTGCCCTGAACCAATCTCCAGCAGTTGTCCACTATATTCTCTACATCCTGGATCCACATACGGACACCTATCTGCAAAGACACATCCTTTTTTTTCCCGATCGTTCTCTTCCAGTTCTCCATATCCTATCAGCTTTTCTCTTTTTCTTTCCTGAATCGGGTCCGAGATCGGAACTGAGGAAAGAAGCAGCCTGGTATAAGGATGCTCCGGATGTCCACAGAGTTCTTCCGTCTGAGCCATCTCTACAATCTTCCCCATATAAAAGACCACAATCCGGTTTGACAGGTGGCGAACCATGGAAATATCATGGGATACAAACATATACGTCAGATGATTCTCTTCCTGCAGTTCCAGGAACAGATTCATAATCTGGGCCTGCACAGAGACGTCCAGCGCAGAAAGCGGCTCGTCACAAAATAGAAATTCGGGATCTACGCTAAGCGCTCTTGCGATTCCAATTCTCTGTCTCTGGCCACCGGAGAATTCGTTCGGATACCGGTTCCGGTCCTTTGCCGAAAGTCCTACCCGTTCCAGAAGTTCTCCTGCCATCTCATCATATTCCCTCCTGCTTTTCCCAGGCTGGTGAAGCCGGATTCCTTCCGCAATCATTTCTCCCGCTTTCATTCTCGGATCCAGGGAGGCGTACGGATCCTGGAACACGCACTGTACCTGCTTTGCAAACTTCATCCTGTCCTGTTTTCGGTAATCCTCCACCTCCCGGCCTCTGTACAATACCGAACCTGCAGTCTTTGAGTACATTCCAATACATGTCCTGCCACACGTCGTCTTACCACAGCCGGATTCCCCAACAATTCCAAGAGTTTCTCCCTCTTTTATCGAGAAAGTTACACCGTCAACGGCTTTCAGTACTCCTTTTTTCATCTTAAAGTACTTTTTAAGCCCTGTTACCTTAAGCAATTCCATCATGTTGTACCTCCCCTCCTGCCCGTCTCTTCCATTCCAAAAACTCCGGACTATAGAGATGGCAACTACATGTATGCCCTTTTCCGTACGCCTCCGGGAATTGCTCGCTACAGATATTCATAGCTTCCCGGCACCGTTCCAGAAACGGGCAGCCTTTGGGCGGATTCAGCAGACGAGGCGGAATCCCCGGAATGACGTCCAGCTTCTGCCGACGTTTTCCTTCTTCAAACCGCACCCTCAGCAACGCTTTCGTATAGGGATGTTTCGCATGATAGAAAATCTCATCCACCCTTCCCTGTTCCATAATCTTTCCGCCATACATTACCATGATCCGATCCGCCATGGAGGCCACCACCCCCAGGTTGTGTGTGACAAGCAGAATTGTCATTCCATACTCTCTCTGAAGTTCTTTTAGCAATTCCAAAATTTGTGCCTGAATTGTGACGTCCAGGGCGGTCGTCGGTTCATCCGCAATCAAAAGTTTCGGCCTGCAGGCGATTGCCATGGCAATCACAACCCGCTGTCTCATTCCCCCTGAAAGTTCATGTGGGTACTGATTCATCCTCTTTTTCCGATCGTGAATACCTACCTTTTGAAGTAATATTTCCGCTTCTTGAGCCGCCTCTTTTTTTGACATCTTCGTGTGCGCTTTTAAGATATCGGTGATCTGAGCCCCGATTTTCTCCGTGGGATTCAGCGCCTTCATTGGTTCCTGAAAGACCATACCAATCTCATTTCCCCGGATTCTCCGCATTTCTCTCTCCGAAAGATGGTTGATCCGCTTTCCCTGAAATAGAATTTCCGTCTCCGGGCTGAGACGTCCGACATTCCCCGGAAAAAGGTTCATAATTGACAGACAGGTCATCGTTTTACCACATCCTGACTCCCCGACCACAGCCAAGGTCTCTCCTGCCTCCACAGAAAAGCTGGTGTCTCTCACAGCTTTAACCGGCCCCTCAATACTATCCAGCGTCAGACTCAAATGTCTGACTTCCAATAATTTCATCCGTCCACTCCTCCTATCGCATCTTTGGATCGAATGCATCTTTCAACGCATTTCCAAAAAGATTCAGCGCAATCATTGTAATGCTGATCGCAATCGCCGGAAAAGCAATCTGATACGGATAATGGGCCAGATTCCCCTGGGCAAGTGAAATCAGAATCCCCCAACTCACCGACGGATTTTTCAGACCCAGCCCGACAAAACTCAAAAACGCTTCTTCAAAGATGAAAGTCGGGATATCCAGAGTCACCGCAACAATCATCATTCCCATCATGTTTGGTATCATATGACGTATAATAATCTGCCATCCCGACATGCCAAGGCACTCAGCCGCAAGAATGAACTCCTGATTGCGTAGCTGCATAACCTGTCCCCGGATAATCTGTGCCGTATTTACCCATCCGGACACCGTCAACGCCAAGATCAGCGGAAGGATTCCATCTACATCCAGAATGATACTGAACAGGATGACAATTACAATATGAGGCACCCCTTTAAATACTTCCACAATTCGCATCATAATCAAATCAGTCCGACCGCCCATATAGCCACTGATGCTTCCATAGATTACCCCAACGACACTGACAATCACAGACGCCAGCAGTCCAATTAATATGGAAACCTGTCCGCCTTTACATACTCTCACAAAAAGATCCCTTCCAAGCTGATCCGTCCCGAACCAGTGTTGTGCCGATGGAGCCATGTTTTTGATTGCCGTATTCTGCTCCTGTACACTGAACGGACGCAGATACTGCCCAAACAGGCAAAACAGCACCATCAAGATCAAAAGGGCCGCCGCAAAAACCCCTGTTTTATTCTTGAAAAAAATGGTACAGGATGTTTTCCAGTATCCTTTGATCTGTTCTTCTTTTTCTCTTTTGCGGCTTTCGGGATGATATGGCATAAATCGTTCTGTCCGTTCCATTCTTCTTCCTCCCGTCTACTATTTCCTTATTCTCGGATCGATCCTGTAATAAAGGAGATCCATCACAAGCATAGAAATCATAAAGATCAATGAATAAAAAATCGTCACTGCCATGATAACCGTATAATCCCTCTGTGTCACACTGTTTACAAAATATTTTCCAATTCCCGGTATGGAGAAAATACTTTCAATCACCACAGACCCGGTAAGCAGCATCGCTACCTGCTGTGCGGAAACTGTGACAATCGGAAGCATTGCATTTCTCAGGATATACTTCCACACAATCGTCCTCCTGGCCAATCCTTTTGCTCTGGCAAGCAGTACATATTCTTCATCCAGAACATCCAGTACCGCTTCTCTCATATATTTTGCGTATACTGCCAGAGTACTGAATGTCAAAGCCGCTGCCGGAAGAATCACATAGCGCATCCCCGAAAACCAGTTTCCGGATGAGTCCCAGCCAATCGGCGGCAAAATCGGAATCCGGTAGGTAAATGTGTACTGTAACACAGACGCAACGACAAAGTTCGGGATAGACGCCCCTAAGGTTACGATCAGAATCACGGCATAATCCCATATCGTATTCCTCTTTATTCCGGCCAGAAACCCTCCGGCCACACCGATCAGCAGTCCGCAGATCAAGGCCGTGACGCCAAGTCTTGCAGAAGCCGGAAAAGATTCCTCCACAATATCATTTGCCGTTTTTCCTGACTGGGTAATGGAAAGTCCAAGGTTTCCTTTCAGAATATTTTTCAGATACACGATATATTGTTCTGTCTTTGGTTGATCCAGTCCATAGATGGCCTCAATCCTGCTACGTATTTCCGGAGTCGCCTTATCGTATTTAGCCGCGATCGGATCGCCCGGAATTGCTTTCATTGAGATAAAAGTAAGCGTGATAATGATAAACATTGTCGCCATCATATAGATCAATCTTTTTCCAATGTACCGTCCCACATCTCTTCCTCCTGTAAAAGAAGGGCGCCGCACGACCGCAACACCCTCTACAAAACTTTTATTGATCTACTTCTGCGTATTTATACTCAAACCCCAGCGGCACCCATGCCGGAGAAGTCAGGTTCTTTACCTTTTTGCTCACAAAGAAGTTCTGATTCCAGTATACGGTCGGGGAAATTGCCGGGTCATCTACAAGCAGAATCTTTTCTGCCTGCACAAACAGATCCAGTCTTTCCTGTGCGTCCGTAGAACTTTCCGCCTTCATAATCAGCTCGTCATATTGAGCATTGCTGTAGTGTCCCTCGTTTGCAGACGCTCCAGTCAGGTACATATTTAAAAATACGGATGGATCGTCATATTCCGCTCCATTCATATGAAGAAATGTCATCTCAAAGTTGCCTTCCTGTCGTCTCTGTACAAAATCTGTATTATCTGTACAGTACTCAAGCTCTATCTGGATCGGAAGCACGGACTCAATCTGATTTTTATACAATTCCCCTGCTGTCTGGGACTCTGCGGAAGAATCACCCAGAAGAACGGTAAGCGTCTGTGTCTCTTCCGGGTTCAGACCTTCCTCCTGAAGTCCTTCCTTATATAGTGCTTCCAGATCTGTATACTGCTCGGCCGCTTCTTTTAATGGATCCCCCGCTGCGTCACGGAAGTTCAGTCCCTGACAGGTAATGGCCGGCATGATCCAGCCATATGCGGTCTCATAATATCCATCATACAATGTATCGTTGATCTCTTCCCTGTCTTTTGCCAGGGTCAGCGCCAGTCTCACTTTCGGGCTCTTTAACAGTGGTGTGTCCACATTAAAGATATCCCTCATGCCAGCCGGGAATTCTGCTTCCTGCAAATTGAAATCTCCTGTCCCAAGAATCTCCTCTTCCCACTGTGCACTTGCGGAATAGGCGTCTAACTCTCCGTTTTTGAGCATCGTCATAGCGGACGTCTCATCCTCAATATGGAAAAGCTGTACCTTATCCAGTTTGACTGCGTCTTTATCCCAGTAGGTATCATTCTTAGCAAGTACAACTTTGTTTCCCGGGGTCCACTCCTCTACCACAAACGGTCCATTATAAACAATTTTGTCTTTGTCTGTTCCGTATTCATCTCCATACTCTTCCACGATGTCCTGTCTCTGTGGAAACGCTACCGTGCTGCCGATCAGCATTTCAAAATATGGTACCGGTTTTGTCAGTGTAAATACAAGGGTTTTATCATCCTGTGCGGTAACTCCCAACTCCTCAGGCTGCTTTTCGCCATTGATAATCTCCTGTGCGTTTTGCACACTTAAAAAGAACTGTGTCCCTGATGAAGCGACGTCCGGACTGAACATTCTCTGAAATGCGTACACATAATCATCCGCAGTTACCGGCTCTCCATCACTCCAATTATGGTCCCTCAGATGGAAGGTCCACGTCAGGCCATCCTCAGAAGACTCCCAGCTCTCAGCTCCAGCCGCTTCCACAACATCTTTTCCATCTTCTTTTACGAAACGTCCCAGACCTTCCATGACCTCACGGATCACTCCTACCGAATTCCCGCTCGTTCCAATGACACTGTCCAGTGTCTCAGGATTGCCACCGTCCAGGTTTAATACAGCTTCACCAGATTCCTTTTTCTCCCCGGATGTGTTCTCCTTGCCGCATCCTGCCAGCATGGTTCCTGCCAGCATCACTGTCAATAAAATACTTAAAATCTTTTTCCTCATAGTTACCTCCTATCCTTACATGAGTCCGCATCCATTTTATCTATGGGGAAAAGAGTTGTACAATCAGTCTTATCGATAGTCTCCTTACATTTATCGATTTTTTCTATATATTCTCTATATCTTGTATTTTTCAGACATTTTTCTACATTTAAAACACAAATATGTATACGAATTGTGACATTTATTACCCCTCATTTCAACTCATACACTCTCCTCATCTTCTCAATCTCTCCTTTCATTTCCGCTCTTACCCATTCAGGTACCACGATTCTGATGCCATCTCCAAGGACAAAGATCCATCCTAAGAGCCTGCTCGATAAAAATAACCAGAAAAAAGATTGCTTTTTTAATCGTTTCTGCTTATCCTATTATATGAAAGCTACAAACTGGCAACGATTCAGTCATACGGCTCAGATTCGCAGCTAAATCTTCACGCATGGCTGAATAGTTACAAAAACGAAATCAGATAAGCGAGGTATGAGAAATGAAACCGATTAAAGAAGGAAAAGTACGTGAAATCTACGATAACGGCGACAGCCTGATTATGGTGGCCACAGACCGTATTAGCTGTTTTGACGTGATCTTAAACAATACGATCACAAAGAAAGGTACTGTACTGACTCAAATGTCCAAGTTCTGGTTTGATATGACAGCAGATATCCTGCCAAACCACATGATTTCCGCAGACGTGAAAGATATGCCGGAATTTTTCCGCCAGCCGCAGTTTGACGGTAACAGCATGATGTGCAAGAAGCTCAACATGCTTCCGATTGAGTGTATCGTCCGTGGCTACATCACAGGCAGCGGCTGGGCAAGTTACCAGAAAGACGGCACCGTATGCGGCATTCGTCTTCCGGAAGGTCTCAAAGAGTCCGATAAGCTTCCGGAGCCAATCTACACACCATCCACCAAAGCTGAGATCGGTGAGCACGATGAGAACATCTCCTACGAACAAAGCATTGCTCACCTGGAGAAATATTTCCCGGGCAAAGGCGAAGAATATGCCGCAAAACTTCGGGACTATACCATCGCTCTTTATAAAAAGTGCGCTGACTACGCTTTAACCCGTGGCATCATCATTGCGGATACCAAGTTTGAGTTTGGTCTGGATGAAGACGGCAACATCGTACTTGGCGACGAGATGCTCACACCGGACAGCTCCCGCTTCTGGCCGGCTGACGGCTACGAGGCTGGACATGGACAGCCGTCCTTTGACAAGCAGTTTGCCCGCGACTGGCTGAAAGCAAACCCGGATAACAACTGGACACTTCCGCAGGACGTTGTACAGAAAACAATCGATATCTACTTACAGGGATACGAGATGCTGACAGGCAAGACACTGTAAGCGGAAAATATGTTTATTAGGCCGGTAAAAGAATATGCCAATAATACTTGATCATCAATTGCGGGAACAAATAACCCATGATCCCGCAATATTTCCCATCACATATTTCTGCGATGAGCTTGCCTCACTTCCAAATTGGGCAGGGCCTTTACATTGGCATCCTGACTTTGAAATTGCTACTGCAGTAAGCAGTGTTTTATCTTTTCAAGTCGGGAAACATCACATTATACTGGAAGCAGGCGACAGCATATTTGTTAATGGAAATATACTGCATGGAATAAAGCAGTTATCCGGCGATATGCCCGAACCGATGCCGAATATTGTCTTTTCGGGTGCAGTGATTGCACCCGAAGCCAGTGCAATCTATCGAAAATATATTCAATCTATCGCTCGCTGTGATACATTGCCTTTTATTGTATTTAATAAAAAAAACAATTGGCATAATGAGGTAAATCGATTAGTCAAAAATGTTTACCGTCTGATGTTTGAAAAAAGTCAATGTTACGAAATGGCTGTTCAACGCAATCTCAGCAGCATATTTGAGTATATATTCTCAAATTTTGATGATTTGCCCAAATCCGAAAATACACGAATACAAATTAATACCCACATACGTATCCAAAAGATGCTCTCATATATCAGGGAGCATTATGCCGAAGCTGTCACGCTGGGAGATATTGCCGGAGCCGCTAATATCAGCCGCAGTGAAGCAGGGCGTTGTTTTAACACATATATGGGGTGTTCTCCTGTAGATGCGCTTATTCAACACCGACTTCAAATTGCACACGGACTTATTAAGGATACAACGCTGACGCTTCAGGAAATCAGCTATGCCTGTGGTTTTCATTCTGTGCACTATTTCAGTCGTCAATTTCGGCAGGCCTATGGATATACACCGGGGCAATATCGCATTTTGGGTAAATAGTGCTTGTATCTGGGCTTTTTGTGTATTTATTTTGCTTGATTATGATGATATACTGTGCCCCGACTATAATATTGAATTTATCTAAGAGGAGCAGTCATGACTAAGCAAAAAAACTACAACAAAACGCTTATAGCTTGCTATCTCGGTTTTGTTACCCAAGCTATATCCGCTAACTTTACACCACTTTTATTTTTGACATTCAAGAACACTTATGGCATTGGGCTTGAAAAGATTGCACTGATTCCATTGGTGTTCTATTTAACTCAATTATTGATTGACCTTGCAGCCACAAGATTTGTCGACAAGATAGGATACCGCACATGCGTGGTATCATCGCAGATATTGTCTGCTGTAGGGCTTGTTTTAATGGCTATATTGCCAGAAGTACTCCCTGTCCCGTTTATGGGGATTTTGATTGCAGTAGTGCTTTATGCTATGGGAAGCGGCCTTATCGAAGTATTAGTAAGCCCCATTGTTGAAGCCTGTCCTTTTGAAAATAAAGATGGTATGATGAGTTTGCTTCATTCCTTTTACTGTTGGGGCGCGGTAGGTGTAATTCTGGGTTCCACGATCTTTTTTACAGTATTTGGCTTAACAAACTGGAAAATACTCACACTGATTTGGGCACTTGTGCCCCTATATAATGCATTCAATTTTATCTCCTGTCCTATTGAACGGTTAGTTGAAGACGGAGAAAGTATGAATACCAGCCAACTGCTTAGATTACCGTTGTTTTGGCTTCTGATACTGCTTATGATATGTTCCGGCGCATCCGAAGCCTCTATGGCCCAATGGGCATCTGCATTTACAGAGTCAGCAATGGGTGTTTCCAAAACAGTTGGTGATTTGGCAGGTCCCTGCCTGTTTGCGGTATTCATGGGAATATCCCGAATATTATATGGAAAAATGAGCGAGAAGCTGGATCTGACCAAAGCAATGCTGGCATGCGGTATCTTATGCGTGATCTGCTATCTGACGGCATCCTTGTCCTCTATACCGATTATCGGATTGACAGGCTGTGCACTTTGCGGCGCTTCGGTTGGAATTATGTGGCCAGGAACTATTAGTATTTCTTCACAGAAATGTCCAAGAGGCGGTACTGCTATGTTTGCGTTTTTAGCTCTGGCCGGTGATTTGGGCGCTACCGTAAGTCCCACAATAGTCGGCAATGTTTCTAATATGTTTGGTGGTAATCTTAAAATAGGACTATGTATTGCTACTGCTTTTCCACTAATGTTGATTCTCGGGTTGATTATTCTTAATCAGAAGTTCAACAGATTATCAAAATAAAACTCGTGTAAAAATACGAGATCATCTACCGCTTATAGCTTGCCGGGGCACCCTCCTCGTGAAAGGGGATGCCCCGGCAAGTTTTCTTTTCTATATTGTATTCTAGCAATACACGAGTTCTCTCACCGCCTGCTTTTCCGCAGCTCTCCGAAGTTTCTCCATCCGTTCAATCCAGTCCGTCGAATTACTGTACTTCCCACCTTCTTGAATCCCCGCTTCCTCCATCAGTTCCGGCAATATATGATCCATACGCTCCTGTACTTTCTGTTCCGTCTCAATTAAATAAGGATATATCTTCTCGTCCAGCACCAGCCTGCTGTGTAATACGGGCTCATGCTCCCGCAGATAGATCTCTCTCATTCTTCCATACTTTCCAATAAACCTGTCTGTCCTTGCCGTCAGTTTCAAATCAGGAATCTCACCGATTCCCTTCCCGGTCCGGTTATGGTTTTCCTCTGGATTGCCCATATCTTTTCTCCTCTTTCTGCAAAGCGCTTCTTTTGGCAGCGCAACTTTTTTACAATCATTAAAACTCAGTTTATCGTTTCAATTCCTTTTTCTCAATATGCGGCGCTTTTTGTGGACAGATTATTTGCTTTCTTCTGCTGGCTTTTCGGAACATATTTTTATATAATGTTTTCACATAATTGATTTACATTCAGAGGAGTGCAAAAATATGATACCTGATTTTGCAAAAGTACTATCCGACTATATACACGAGAAAAATGTGAATGTATATTCCATGGCGCAGTTCTGCGATTTGGATCGTTCCACCATGTATAAGTTTATCAATGGGAAACGGCGCCCGTCTTCCATCTCCCTTGTCCGGAAGATGGCCGATTTTATGCTGCTGACTCCGGCGGAATACCAGCTTCTCTCAGAGGCGTACCGGATTTCCCTTGTAGGCCCGGAAATCTATTTCCGGCGGAAATACATCTGGAAATTCCTCCAAAATCCAGGAAAGTATATCAGCGCTTTCCCTGTCAATTTCACAAAGACAGGGGCCCATTCTACCCCCCCCCCTTGCAGAAATGACCGTGCTGGACGGACAATCTCAAATTACAAACTGTATGTTTGAGATTCTCGCTCAAGAGGCACAGGAGGAACAGGGAAAGATCCAGATTTTCATGGATCCCGATTTTTCGTCCATTATCGATTATCTGGCGTCCCTTGGCTGTCGGAACCACAGCCTGCAGATTGAGCATATTTTCTGCATGGATAACACTCAACAGTTGATGGATAACGGACAAAATTATAATCTCTACTGTCTGGAACAGATCCTCCCGCTTTACACGTGCGGGTGTCTTTACAATGCTTATTATTTTTACGATACAATCTTCACCCGAAAAAATACTCTGGAAATTTTCTCCGTGATGCTGATCACGTCCCGGTATGCACTTTTGTTTACCAGAGACCGCAGCCAGGGAATTCTCTTTGGCAACCGTGCATCTGTACAGCTTTACCGAAATATATTTGGGCGCTTTTATCCGAGCGTCTCCTCTTTCGCCGATAAAGTAACGGACGTGATCTCCCAGATTCAGCGACTGATTTCTTTTGATTTTGGGGAAAAAGACATTTATATTTTCCAGCCTCTTCCGTGTCTGACTTACTGTCTGCCAGAAGAATTTCTGGACCGGTACCTCTACCCGGATCTTCCGGGCCGGGAGCATGTACTGGGAATGTTATCGGACTTCATCCGCCGAACGAAAGATTCTTTCTCGGAACGGCGTCCCTACTTCCTTTTCACCGAGCAAGGTGTCCGGGATTTTCTGGAAACCGGACGTGTTCCGGACTATCCCGACTATGTGTACGCACCGTTTTCCATACGGGACCGGATGTTTCTTATCCAGGAAATAATGAAAAAATGTTTGCCACAGCAGCTTTGTATGCTGAAGAAAAACTATTTTTATTCCAACCGGAGCATCAGCATTTTTTCCTCGCCTCATTCCGGCTACCTGTTTCTACCGGTCTGCAATGAGGCGGACTCCTGTGAACAGATTTACCTGGACATCACCGAATCTCACCTCGTGTCGTCCTTTTATGATTTTTTACTTTATCTGAAAGAGAACTTTTGTTATAGTCCAGATGAGACCGGCAAAGTCCTCCGGCGGATTCTTCAAGAATTTCATACCAGAGTATAAACAATTTGCACAAAAAACAGTTGAGATTTTCCCCATTTATGCTATACTATTTCCAGAATATGTTATAGACACGAAAGGAGTATCTTACCAATGAATGACAGAATTTCACGTGTATTAAAGAAAATGGAGGAAAAAGGCCTCACACAGTTGATCGTCTCCGATCCGCTGAGCATCCGGTTCCTGACAGGAATCATGGTAAATCCGGGCGAGAGACTTTACGCCCTTATCCTCAGAACGAGCGGAAAGCACACTATGTTTCTGAACTATCTCTACTTTGTAAAGGATACCGGGTTTGAGGAAGTATGGTTCTCCGATATGGAAGATCAGATCTCCATTATCGCAGATCAGATCGATCCGGAACAGACGCTTGGTATCGACAAGACATGGCCGGCACGTTTCCTGATCCCGCTTCAGGAGAAACTCCCACAGTTGAAGACCGTCTGGGGATCCGACTGTGTAGATGGTGTTCGTGCCGTAAAAAATGAAGAAGAAATCGCTATTATGAAAAAAGCTTCCGAAATCAACGATATGGTGATGGAAAAGGCCGCGAATTACATCAAAGAAGGTATGACAGAAAAGCAGATCGCAGACTTTATCGATTCTGAGTATCTCAAAGCAGGTGCAAGCGGAACAAGCTTTGACACCATCGTATGCTTTGGGCCGAATGCCGCGGATCAGCATCATACGCCAAGTGATACCCGTACACTGAAAGCTGGCGAATGTGTTCTGATCGATATGGGATGCGTATGGCAGGGATACTGCTCCGATATGACAAGAACATTTTACTGCAAATCCGCAGATCCGGAACAGACGGAAATCCACGACATTGTACGCGAGGCTGTGTTAAGAGCCGAGTCTGTGATCAAACCAGGAGTTAAGTTCTGTGATATCGACGCACAGGCAAGGGATTACATCGATGAAAAAGGCTATAGCGAATACTGGAAGATCCGTCTTGGTCATTTTATCGGACAGGAAGACCACGAATACGGCGACGTCAGTCCGATCAACAAGAATGAGGCTGAGCCGGGTATGATCTTCTCCATTGAGCCAGGTATCTACATTGAAGGTAAATACGGAGTTCGTATCGAGGATCTCGTTCTCGTAACCGAAGACGGACACGAGCTTTTGAACTCTGTAGAAAAGAAATGGCGGATTGTGGGCTAATTACCGACTTATTCTTTTCTATTATATGACATATGAAGGGGCATGTTTCCATCTTACCGGAAACATGCCCCTTTTTCTATCTGTTTTACTGAATCTGATCTGGGCCCAGGATCAATACATCTCCAAGCTCTATCTCCTCTGCCGGACGTAAGTCGGTCCGTGCTTTCATGGTGATAACAGCAAGCTGTCCGTCTCCGTGGTATAATGGTTTGTCGCCACGGTTTGCAAATGCCAGGTTGACATAAGCCGTACCATCGCTGTATATCTTATTGACGGTCAGATCTTCCATGGAGGCGATCCCTTCTGCTTTCTCCGTTGATATGAACTCCAGGTTTTCCGGATCATAATCAATAACCTTTCCAAATGCATTGATATTCTCTGTCTGTTCTGCCAAAACAAAGATTCGGAAAGTCTCTCCTGCTTTGACTTCCTCTTTCTCCGGTGCTAAACGTACACTTCCTGCCGCAGCTCCTGTCTGCTTCGTCCCGCCGTCCAGCTTAAACATTGTGAACGCATAGTCGTAAACATCGTACACGCCATTCATGTTGATATCGCCGCCTCGTTTCTGGATCTGATCCACAAAGTTGGCTCCGTCTTTCACAGAAGTTCCGAGGTAGTTCTTCATGTTGGTGTAATCGCCCTCTGCCACTTCCTCGTTCTTATTCGTACTTCCGACCGCAAACGGCTTCGTGCCGTCTTTCTTATAGACTGGCAGTTCGTGTGCTGCAAAATAGTTTTTCCGCGACTGTACAACTTCCAGCTTCACATATCTTGCGAGGACACCGTTCAGCGATACTGCCTTTCCATTGTCCTCTACATCCAGGTCCGTGTTGTATGTCCACACCTCCTGTTCGGCTCCGTTCCACTCCAGTTTCCAGTGTCTGCCGTCCATACTGGAGTAGACATTCATCCTCTCCACGGTTCCGCTTCCGTAGCTGTCTCTTGGATAATATTCAAACTTATCCAGCTCGTAAGCCGCGCCAAAATCATAAATAAACGGAGTCTTCTCTTTGACAACGTCGTCTGCCGAGAAGAAGAGTCCCCGGAAACTATGGTCTGTCGCATATTTGATCGGGCCTGCCTCGTCGCTGCCGGTCCAGGTTACTGTTCCCGCGGCGCCGATTTCATTTCTCCATGGATCAGACAGTGTCATGGATGTAATCATCTCGCTCCATGCGGAATATCCTTCTTCATTTCTGGAACGGATCTGGAAACAATGCTCAGAATGATACTCCAGGTCATCGTGCAGATAGGAGTCTGCATCTCCCATCGTATAGAGCTGTCCGTCGATTTGCATCTCATAGCTCTCTGCACCTTCTATCTTGTTCCAATGAAGCCAGATGGAAGAAGATGTTTTCTTCTCTTCCGGAATCGTCAATTCCGGTACGGAAAGCTTGACATTTTCCTGTTCTTTTCTTTCCTTGGCTCTATAGATAAATCCCAGAATCTCCACACGCTGGGCCATTGTCTTTGCGTCCGCCGCTGCCATCTTAATATAAAGTTTTGGCATTGTCCGCACGTTTTCTGTCATCTTCAAAAGCTCTGTCTCCGCTTCTGAAGCGTATGTCCGAAGTCTTGGAGCCTCATCATAGAAGAACCAGGCTTCGCCCTTCGCCGGGATCTGCTCCTCAAAGTTTTTCTGATCTATAACTTCTTTTACAACCAGGCTTTTCTCTCCATTTGACGCAAGAATCGCTTCCGGTCTACAGGAAAGATTCACAATCCAGGTCGTCTCTCTACGGGAACTGTATCCCTCGTAATTCCCCTTGGAAACTTCCGCTGTCAGAATCGCCTTGTCACCTTCCACTTTGGATGTGTATGTGGTGGAGACATGATCCCCATAGGAAATGTGATCGATCGTTCCATATCCTTCCGCTTCCTCTGTCTCATTGGAAATATACTTTCCATCGTCCTCATATACCGTATAAGACGTCTCTCCTGACGGCCACACTTCAATCAGCCGCTTCTCTCTACAGATAGCGTCCGGCGTGTTATTTTCCTCGTACATTGGAAGAATGGCACCCTGTTTTACAAAAACAGGAAGCTTCCAAAGCGGCGCGTCAAAGTTATTGATCACCTGTCCTCCATGGTACAGCTCTCCGGTGAGATAATCTACCCAGATCTGATTGGAATCAGGAAGATAAATGTGATTCCTCACATCATTTCCCATCTCATCCCCGTCTATATTCTGATAAACCGGCGCTACAAGGATGCTTTCACCGAGCATGAACTGGTACTGCATGGAACGGCTGTACGCATAGTCGTCCTCCGGATACTCCAAAAACATGGCCCTTACCATCGGAAGACCAGTATCGCCATTTCCGGTATCCAGGTTGGCTGCCGCTGCCGCACATGTATAAATATATGGCATCAATCTTGATTTCATCTTCATGTACATCCGGTTGATCCCGGTATACGGATCTCCAAAGGTAAATGGCGCTTTCATGTATGTGCCCCATCCATCCATATTGAGCATCTGCGGAGTAAAGGATTTCCACTGGTAATCTCTCGCCGCAATCAGCGCCTTTCCGCCGAAAATTCCGTCCATATCACTTCCGATATTTGGATTCCCACTCAGAGAACTTCCGATATAGGTCGGAATGTGGAACCGGATATACTCCCAGTTACCCCCGGTCTGATCCCCGCTCCACACACTGTTGAACCGTTGGGAACCTGCCCAACCGTCCAAAGAAATAATATTCGGGCGGAAATTCTCTGAGGTCGTTACGATATCATAGGCTGTCTTGACGCCGTTTAACTGGAACGAATACCCCGGACCGACCCACGCTACGTCCGTTTTCAGTGTCGTCGCTCCGCCCTTTGTTACTTCCTTGCGAAAATCCCGGAGCAGATGCCAGTAAGTCTTCTCATCAGAATCCGGACTTAAATTACTTTCTGTCCAGAGACCGGACGCCACTCCTTTGCTGTTGGCGTACTCAGTAAACCGTGCCAGATTTTCTACATTGGCGTCCACCGCCGCAATCCGTTCTTCGGAACTGGATCCGTCCTCATTGACGCCGCCCTGCACATAGTACCCGTTCTGTCCATATCCTCCGCCATATCCGTCATTTGGCAGGAAATAGCCAAGCGGCATATCGTACCGGAGATACTCATCCAGTACCGCTCTTGCGGAATATTCATACGGGGTGTCCACGTTTGCCGGATAATGTTCTGCCCCAACTACCGGTCCCTCCCCATTCAGCGATTCGGAATGTTGTCCCTCGGACAGGCGATATCCGGTCGCCATTCCGCTCTCATAACGGGTCTTTCCCTCCATGAGATGGGAGTCCGTTCCCTTGACCGTCCAGGCTTTGTCCCCGGATTCATCGGACCAGGCGTCACGGTTATAGCAATTTAAGTGTCCCTCGTAAAATCCGTATTCCGGAAGCAGCATTGGATTTCCTGTCACATGGTAATACGCACGCAATAACGCCCTTGCCGACTCACGCCCGTTTTCCTTTTCTGTCAGGAAATAGTATGCGCTGAAATGGTGCTCTTTGTGAGACGCAAGGACAAGCCCTTCGTCCGTCTCACCAAAGTCATACGTTCCATCGGAGAATGTATTTCTCAAAACCCCGTATCCTGCTGTCGTATAGTAGAATGGATTTGGGGACGCTACTCCTCCGTCCATCCAGGCGCTCTCATTGACAATCTGAATTTTTTTCCCAGTATGTACGAAACGGCCGTTCTGTGTACCGCCTCCGTAGAACTGCTCTTTCTCGTGGCGCGCCAATGTCTGGATCGTCTCATCCCCCGTAAACTCCAGTGGCTTGGCCTCTTCAAGAATCTTACGCTTTCCCACATAGATCGTCATCCTGCCTGTCTCTTTTTCAAAGACAATACATGTCTCTTTGCACCGGATGCATACCGATACCGGATCCTCTGTAACTTCTGCCTCCGGTTTCATATATGCGTCCGAACTGTCCGGGCGCTGCTGGATCTTCGCCGTATGCGCCTCATCTCTTGGTGCAGCGTACTCTGAGACGCTGCCTTCTCTGCTGACGTCATAGCGGAAAATCTTCTCTTCCAGAAAGGTGATCGTCCCCCGGATCCCTTCCTGAAAAGACACCTGCACGATATGGTGCCTTTCAGCGTCTCTTTGTGCGGACGTCACTTTGCTGATGGCTCCGCAGACTGTCTGCTTTTCTTCGCTCATTGAAAACCTCCTTTTCCATAATCTCTGGGATTACGGATGATGCCTAGAATAGTTTGATACAATTATTTTACCAGAGCATAGAAAAAAGCGCCATCCATGAGCGCTTTTTCTGTACAATATGATAAAAAGATTGTGCTTCTGTATAAGTGATCTATAAAATATATCACATCCCCAGGTAAGGTTCTGGATTCCGTCCGTCTGCTCTGCAATCCTTCCAGGCTTGCACCCCTGTTTTCAGTCTTTCCAGTCCATCTTCCAGAACCGTATGGGCGCAGGCAATATTCATCCGCAAAAAGGATTTGCCGCTCTCCCCGTACTGACCTCCGTTGGAGAGATAAAGCCCTGTCTCCTTGCGGAGAACTTGTTCCAATTCCCCCGTATCCTCCACAATCTCCCTACAATCCAGCCAGAGAAGATACGTGGCCTCGGACTCCACCAGATGAATTTCAGGAAGTTCCTGTTCCAGAAATGCTTTTGCCGTCTGCTTATTCTCATACAGATATGCCCGGAGCCCATCCAGCCATGGTCCTCCCTCTCGGTAGGCTGCGATCGCCGCAGTCATGGCAAAAACATTCGGTTCTGCCACCTCATCGGTATTGAGCGCCCGCCCCATCTGATGCCGCAAGTAAGGATCAGGCACCATGACGGCCGCCGTCTGGATCCCCGCCAGGTTGAACGCCTTGGTCGGGGCAATGCAGGTGATACTGTTCTTTTTGCACTCCTCCGATACCGAGGCAAAGGGAATGTATTCTTTCCCCGGATCCGTCAGTTCACAGTGAATCTCATCGGAAATGACTACCACATGATGTTTCCAACAGAGCGCCCCGATCCGCTCCATCGTTTCCTTTTCCCATATTTTTCCCACCGGATTGTGCGGATTACAGAAGATCAGCATGGTAGTCTGAGGGTCTGCAAGCACCCTTTCCAGTTTTTCAAAGTCCACCCCGTAACTCTCACCATCATAAGTAAGCGGACATTCCACCACGTTTCGTCCGTTGTTGACAATAGAGTTGAAAAAAATATTATAGACCGGCGTCAAAAGGACAATCTTTTCCGCCACCGACGTGAGTTTCCGCACCGCTGTAGAGATGGCTGGAACCACTCCGGTACAGAAGATCAGCCATTCTTTTTTCAGATGAAAGTGGTGGCGCTTCTTCCACCATTCCCGGATAGAGTCGTACCATTCTTCAGGAATGATTGTGTAGCCGAATACCCCGTGTTCTGCCCGTTTCCGAATGGCTTCGTGGATCTCCGGGGCCGTCTCAAAATCCATATCCGCAACCCACATCGGTAGTTCCGACTCTCCCACCTCCCATTTCATGGACAGAGTCCCCCGTCTGTTGATTGGTTTGTCAAACTGATAATCCATGATGTCCCCCCTTGTCTCTATGCACAGAATTTCTCACTCGTCACCCGGATATCAGAGCACCAGATCTTCGTCTTTCCAGGGTCCACCTTGTCTTTTTCCAGGATCAGCTCTCCGATTGCATCCGCCCGAATCGTGCCGCCCGACGGATTGAACACACTGTCGATCTTTCCTTGAATGTCCGCATCCACCGACGCATACTCAAACGCTAATGTCGTATTTAAGAGACGGCAGTTTTTCATTACCAGATTATCAATGTAGCACATCCCCTGAAGACTCTCAATCGTGCAATTCACAAGTGTCAGATTCTTTGAATTCCATCCAAGATATTCCCCGGAAATAAAAGAATCGTAGACCGTCACATTTTCACTGTTCCAAAACGCGTCTTTGGAAAGCATTTTCGCATTATGGATCTCTACGTTTTTCACTCCGTCAAAGGAATAATTGCCCACAAGCTGAAAATCACGGATCACCATATTCTGGCTGTTCATGGCAAAATAGTCACCCCTTGCCTTGACATGATCCATCTGCACGTCACTACAGCTCCAGAGTGTTTCGAACCCATTTGGAAAATTCACATCATCCAACACTACGCCCCTACAGCGGCGGAAGTTTTTCGGAGCTTCAATGAGCGCCCGCTTGACCGTAATATCCTGGGTATACCAAACACCTGCCCTCGCCATTTCGAACCAGGTACAGTCCTCCGCATAAATCTGCCTGCTGTACCAAAGCGGATATTTCCACTGAAATATGGTGGTATAAAGTGAAATATCCTGGCTTTCCTTAAGCGGTGACTCCCCTTTTGCAAAAATAGTATCATGGATCTCCAGATGTTTTCCTTGAAAAAGTGGACGTTCTCCTTCTAAATAGCTCTGATTGATTTTCTTTTTCTGCATCATTTTTTATCTCCTCCTCCAACAATGCCAATCACTTTTGCCGGCACGCCTCCTACGATCACATTCGCAGGAACGTCTTTTGTCACGACTGCGCCTGCTGCCACAATGGCATGATCTCCGATCGTCACTCCCGGCAGAATCGTCGCATTGGCTCCAATCCACACCTTTTTGCCTGTACGGATCGGTTTTGGATAAGTCGTCCCCCGATCTTCCGGTGCAACTCCGTGATTCAGCGTAGCAAACACAACATTATGTCCTACCAACGTCTCATCTCCCAGAGTAATGCCCCCCTGATCCTGAAAGCGGCAACCGGAATTGATAAACACGTTTTTACCGACACGGATGTTTTTGCCGCAGTCTGTAGTAAACGGAGGAAACATGCGGAAAGTCTCCTCCTCCGGTTGTCCAGTCAGTTGGAAAAACAGTTTCCGGATTTCCTCCGGTGTATGAAAGGACGAATTTAATTCAAATGTGATCTTCATCGCCTCAAACGCCATCTTTGTCATATACTGTTGCATCGGGGAATCTGCCCGCACCGGCCTCCCCTTGTTTACATGCTCCAAAAACGTTTCCAGTACTATCGTCTCTTCTTCTTTCATCTTAATCCCCCTTCTTTTTTTCATCTCATAGATCAGTAATCCGGGCAGTAGAACTTTCATTCCTGCTTCTATCTATTCCTTTTATTCTAGTATAGAAAACCAGAATCAAAATCGCAAATACTTATATTTTATTCACTTATATAGTTGAAACCTATTTAGCCTTGGGGTATAGTAATGATCAAACATATGATTCAGCATTCTTATATAGGAGGTAATGATGGAACTTCGCGTACTTCAGTATTTTCTTGCCGTTGCCAGGGAACAAAGTATTGTCCTGGCGGCAAAGTCGCTGCATCTTTCGCAGCCTACCTTATCAACGCAGATCAAAAAACTGGAGGAAGAGCTCGGCAAACAGCTTTTCATCCGAGGTGGCAAGGGTCCCCGTCGGATCACACTCACCGAGGAGGGTATGATTCTTCGGAAACGTGCGGAAGAGATTCTGGAACTTGTTCACAAGACGGAGACAGAGATTGCCGCATCGGACGATATGCTTATGGGAGATATCTACATCGGTGCCGGAGAGACAGACAGTATCCGTCTGGTCGCACGGGCGGCAAAGCAGATGCAGCTCCGCTATCCAGGCATCCAGTTTCACATTTCCAGCGGAAATGCCGTCTATGTCAAAGAGTCCCTGGACCGTGGGCTGATTGATTTTGGAATCATATTCGGTACGGTGGATATGACTTCCTACCACACTTTGAAACTTCCGGCGACAGATACCTGGGGCGTCCTCATGCGAAAAGACGATCCTCTCGCAGAAAAAACGTCGATCCGCCGGGAAGATCTATGGGATCTGCCGCTGATTGTGTCCCAGCAGGAGTCTGCCGGAGGACAGGTGCTGCAGTGGCTGAAAAGAGATCCTGCAAAGCTTCACATTACAGCGTCCTACAATTTGATTTACAATGCTTCCCGACTCGTGGACGAGGGGTTAGGATACGCACTTTCTTTTGACAAACTCATTCATACTTCCGGAGACAGTTCCCTTTGTTTCCGGCCCCTGAATCCTCCACTGGAAACGGAAATGTTTGTCATCTGGAAAAAATACCAGGTCTTTTCCAAACCGGTAGAAAAGTTTATTGCCATTCTGAAGGAATCCCTGGCTCTGGACGACACTTTGTAACGTCTGCCTGATGAGCGGAGTTTTCCCCGAATCTTGTCCGGACCTGTTCTTGACAAACTACAGGCAGATTTTCTATACTGGGTATTACAAGTGTAAGAAAAAAAGGAGGAATTGATTATGAATCATCTGCCACAGATTTCGGAGGCAGAATTCGAGGTAATGAAGATCGTATGGAAGTATGCGCCGATCAATACCAATGAAATCACAGAACGGCTTAGGCTAGCGACCACATGGAGTCCCAAAACGATTCACACTTTAATCAAACGTCTTGTCACAAAGGGAGCCCTCTCCTATGAGAAGCAGGGGCGGATCTTTGTCTACACCCCTCTGGTCGGAGAAAAAGAATATATTGAACAGGAAAGTTCTTCCTTTTTAAAGCGTTTTTACCACGGTGATCTGACGGCTATGGTTTCATCCTTTCTTGAGGAAGAGCGACTCTCCGATCAAGAACTGGAAGAGCTTCGCTTGCTGTTATCTCAAAAGAAAGGAGAACACTGAATATGACAGAATTTATCAATGGATTTATGAATCGGTTTCTGCTGTGCAGCCTTTTGCTGTGCGGAATCATTGGTATATTCTTCGGCATCCGCAGGCTTTTGGGCAGATTGTTGGGCGCACATTTGCAGTACCGCCTTTGGCTCCTCCTGCTCATTCTTTTGGCGGTTCCTTTTCTGCCACAGTCTTCTTTTCCCATCCTGGCAGACCCGACCCGCATTTCTCCGGAAATCTCATCTTCCATTTCCGGATTGCAGAAAACCAAGGCTGATACTACAGTGGTCTCTGCCTCTGTCTGGATGAAAGATTTTACCGAGTCTGTTAGCAAAAGCACACCAGCGTTTCTTTGGAAGTTCCTTTTTATCATTTGGACTACCGGAGCCATACTCGCCCTCCTTTCCGGGATCCGGTCAGCACTAAAACTGCGTACTCTCCATTCTTCGGCTCTTCCTCTCCAGCATCCAAAAGCCAGAGAACTTTTCAAGTCCTGCCTGGACACCCTGCATATTCAAAGACCAGTGGCCGTGTACAGTACTGCCTTTTTACGGTCGCCTGTGATGACAGGCGTTCTCCGACCTCGGATTTATCTTCCGATTCGACTGCTCTCCGATTATCATGAAGAAGATTTACGGTACATTCTGCTCCATGAGCTCACCCATTACCGTCATCTCGATGCGATCACCGGTTATCTGATGAACCTGGCCGGAACTCTATACTGGTTTCATCCGCTTGTATGGGTATCTTTGCGGGCCATGAGAACAGACCGTGAACTTGCGTGCGATGCCCGTGTTCTGTCTGTTCTGGAAGAAACAGCTTATGAAGACTATGGACTGACACTTCTCCGGTTTGCTCAAGGCTCCTCCCTGCCTTTTGCCGCCGGACTGGGACAGAAAGGACCGCAGATCCGAACCCGCATCCAGCATATTGCCTCTTATCGAAAGCCCAGCTTTTCCATACGGCTTCGATCTGTATGCATCTGCTTTCTGATTGTTCCCGTTTTTATGGCATGTGTCCCTCTCCTCTCCTTTGCGTCCGCTTCTCTGTCTCCAAACGCGATAGACACCGGCAGAAAAAGTACTTCTGCCACCCCATCTTCCGGTTGGGATTCCAGTATAAGCCCTGGCAAACACTCTGATTCTGATGGAGGACTTTCGGCTTATTTTACCGGATATGATGGAAGTTTCGTCCTCTATGATTTGGAGACGGACGGCTGGACCGTATACAATGAAACTCTGGCCCGCACAAGGGTCTCCCCGGATTCTACCTACAAGATTTATGACGCCTTATTTGCCCTAGAAGAAGGTCTGATTACTCCGGAGCACTCGGCCCTTTCCTGGTCCGGTACCAGATATCCTTTTGACGAATGGAACCGGGATCAAACACTATCAAGTGCTTTGACCTGCTCTGTCAACTGGTACTTCCAGGCGCTGGACCAGCAGATGGGTAAATCCACCCTTCGTTCCTGGCTGCAGCGGATCGAATACGGGAATGAAGCCTTGCAGGGTAATCTTAACTCTTACTGGATGGAATCCTCCCTTTTGATTTCCCCGTTAGAACAGGTAGAGCTACTGACCGGGTTCTATCACAATGAATGGAATCTGCACCCGGAATACGTGAAAGCAGTAAAAAACGCCATCTGCCTTGCCTCCTCATCTGACGGTTCCCTTTACGGAAAAACCGGAACCGGCCAGGTCAATGGAGAAAACAGAAATGGCTGGTTTATCGGGTTTGTTGAATCTTCGGGACATACAGTATTTTTTGCGATGAATCTGACCGGGGAGGGAGCCTGTGGCAGCGAGGCTGCCTCCCGGACTCTTGCTATTTTATCGGATCGTGGAATCTATACGGATCCATCCCTCTAATCAGTGGAAAAAGCGGACCTTACGGGTTCACTGCCCGTTGTCCGCTTCTTTCCACTGTGTTCCTAATCGGTACTGATAAGGAGGAATCCTCCCCAGTTCCTCATCCGAAATCTCATTTCCCAGATATTGGAATGTTCCATTCTGTCGGAATCGTACCTTCAGCGTATGATGCAGAGCACAGTCATTTCCACTCCCCAGACATACCGCCTCAATAGTCAGTGCTGTGGTGCCGTCAGCATTTTCTTTCACATCTACGACCTCCGGCAAAGAAGTACCGAAGGTTGTCGGGATGTAGTTGCCGGTTCCAAGACGTACCCATAAGTAGGTCCGGCTTTCCCTGTCGTATTCTGCAAATGTACGAAGCTCCTCTTTTGTTACCGGAATGTAATCCATAATCAGAGTTTCAAACTCTTCCTCCGGAATCCCATCCGCATAGCGGTCATAATCGATTTTCTTCCCGTATTTCATCTCATAGAACGACTCAAACACTCCATTATAATCCAGTTTTGACAAATCTGATAAATCCCAGCTGGAACACAAAAGATTGTTCCCCTGATATCCAAGTTTCTCAACGCACGCGATAGATAACTCTTTACACTTCTTGTCCATGGGCCGGATCCGAATCATGGTCCCCGCATCGACCACCTCACTTACTTCCGGTGGTTCAGGCGCACATAACTCATAAGAAAACCAGCCTTTTTCAGTATAATTCCATTTTTTGATGCGGGTACGGATCGTTTCTGTAACTACAGGTTTTCCCTCCTGACTCCATTCTGCGATCGTCTCCAGAATCTCCATTTGTTTCCCGTCAAATACAAATTTCATCCGGTTTAATCCACCGCCCGCTTTTATCTGATACATAACAATCTCCCCTGCTTTTTGATCCTGGCAATTTAAAAGAAATCGATCCATTTTTTTCCAATGTTCCATTGTAGAATATGCATCTGCGCCACTCACGGTCAGCCCACTCTTTTTCAAGATTTCTTTCATTTTGATAAGATCTGCATCAGAAAGCACCCCATTGGACGCGTCTCCTTTCTCTGCTTTACGGTAACATGCCCCTGTAAGATTCATTGCTTTTTTACAAGCTGCTTCCGCCTCTTCCCTCTCTCTTTTACCAACCGGAAGATCGTATCCCTGCAGCTTTTGCTTTTCCCATGTCTTTTTCTTCTCCCCGGACGTATCCTCGGGACGTGATTCCTCCCGGTCCAGAATCCGGCTTCCAAGAATAATGACAATCAGGAGCAAAATCAGCAGCCCCACGTTGCGTCTCCAATGTCTATTTCTTTCCATAGTATGCTTCCCACTCTTCCTTTGTAAATCTTGGTTTATACCATGAATTTGTCACTCGCTCGTCCCAGGACAGGACCCGGCAGGAGACATAATCAAAACTTCCCTCCTGCCCAGGTCTTACAATCAGCTCGCTTTTTACCGCACAGTCCAGCATCTTCCATGTCCATACCGCCTCCACTGTGAGACGGATTGTACCATCATCCAGCTTTTCATATCCGGTAACCTCCGGGTATGGGCCGTAAGGACTTCCCCCATCCTTAAGTCCTCTCGGACGATACAGAAATGTTCCGCTTTCTGGTTGATACATCATGTTCTCCCGGATGGTGGCTGTATGAAACGAAAAATAATTTTGCAGTACTTCTTCTACTTCCTGTTCCGGTACCTGATACTCCGCCCCCCAGGAAGCCTCATATGGAACCGGCTCACCGAATTTCACATAAAAAAGCCGTTCATACAGATCGTAAAAATCCAACTTTTCCGGTTCCTTTTCATTCCAATCCGTAATCAACAGATTGTTACGGTCATATCCTATCGGTGTCACATAGACGCGGCAGGCTTTCCTGCACACAGAATTCAGTGGTTTCACTCGAAAAGCCTTTTGTCCGGGCGGCCCGTCGTACCCTGCAGGTCGGGCCTCTTCCAGAAAGAGATAGCCTTTCTGAGTATATTCCCAGGAATTTGTTTCAAACTCGTTGTAATAATTGATTTTCGGCTTTTCCCCCCATTGAAGAGAGCTCACCGCTGCCTTTAAGCCTCCTTGCTCTGCTTCCAGATCATAACGGATCCATCCCCCCTCCTTTGTCACACAAAACAGAGTTGCCTTTGCCTTTTTCCCCTCTTCTGCTTGTTGACAGAAAGTTTCCATCTGGCTATAATTCACCATATTGATCTGATTATCCGTATCCACGGCCGCATATCCCTGCTCTCCAATCGCCCGGATGATAGTTTCCTGAATCGTTTCCGTATCCTTTTCCTGTTCATAAAGATCCTTTAGTCTCTCAGCCAGCCGCAGGGAGTCCTCTTTCCGATTCTCTTCAGATTCCGGTTCTTTGATCTCCTCGGTTTTCTGATCTGTTCTTCTCTCTGCTCCATACCCACAGCCACTTCCCACAACTATAATGAGAAGTCCTGCTATCATCCATCTTCTCCAGTTCACTTTGTTCTCCCCTTTTGTCTTTTTAAACGTTTTGATGATTTAATATTACACTTGTAAGATTTATAAGTCAAGCACCATTCTAATCATTGGAAGCGCCAAAAGGCACATTCCTGGATTATATGCGGTCGCCAGTACAAAAAATGAGGAAGAGTAAACCGATCAGTTCTCTTCCTCATTCTTTCTTTTCATTTTCATCGATTAAACCTGCACAAGCCCTACCATACTGCCAATCAACACAACAATCCCGAGTGCAATACGGTACCATCCAAATGCCTGAAAGTCATGCTTCTTAATATAATCCATCAGGAAACGGATCACTACGATGGAGACGAAAAAAGCCGTCACCATACCAACTCCAAGTACTAAAAGCTCTGATCCACTAAACGCAAATCCATATTTCAGAACTTTCAGAAGACTTGCCCCAAGCATTACCGGGACAGCCAGGAAAAAGGTAAACTCTGACGCCGCTTTTCTGGAAACCCCAATCAGGAGGGCTCCTACGATCGTTGCCCCGGAACGGGACGTCCCCGGGAAGACCGCCGCCAGAAGCTGGAACACACCAATGATCAGCACTGCTGAAACCGTCAAATCATCGACCGTACGAATCTTCGGCTTTCTGCCTTTATTCCACCTTTCGATGATAATAAAAGCAATACCAAACACAATCAGCGCAACCGCAACCGGAACGGCATGGTAGAACAGTTCTTCGAATACACTGTCAAAAAGGATTCCAATGATCGCCGCCGGAATACAGGCAAGCAGAATCTTTCCCCAGAGAATCATCTTATCCATCTCAACAAACGGTTTTCTTTTATCTTTCCACTGAAACGGGAATAACTGATTCCAAAACTGAAGAACAACCGCAAAAATCGCTCCAAGCTGGATCACCACCAAAAATACATTGATAAACTCCTCGTTCCCCTTTAATTGTATAAACTCATCCAGAAGGATCATATGCCCCGTACTGCTGACCGGAAGCCATTCTGTGATTCCCTCCACAATTCCAAATAAAACTGCTTTTATAATTTCCATCTGTCTTTTCCTGTTTCTCCCCTTTCAAATTTACACACATGCCACTTTTATTTTACCATCGTCTTTCGCACCTGTTCCAGAATCAAAATCGCCACAAGACAAGCTGCCGCACCAATCAGAACCGCGGTTGCCATCGGAATCGTAATCGCCGTGATCTCAAACAGCGACGGCAGAATCGCCAGCGCAAAGAAAGTGCCTCCCACCATAGTCACACACACAAATGCGCGAAGCCAAGTGAGCGGAATACAACTCTTAATGACAGCTCCCATAGAAATAAGAATCAAAAGCATATACATCGTTGTCTGCCTCTGCTCCACGCCAAACGGTGCAAGCAACGAAAACACCGAGATCATAACGGCAACCGTGATACCAAACGGAGCCGCATGGGAAAGTGCTGTCGGCAGAAATCTTCCCCGAATACGCCGGATATCCGATTCCACAATCGATACGAAAGACGGATATGCCTCAATGCAGGCATCAATCAATGTCACCTGAATCGGGATAAACGGGAATGGCTGATTAGAGAACAGGCAGAAGAACGATACAAGCACCGAATAAATTGTCTTGATAAAGAAGACCTGGGCCGTTCTTGTCACGTTGTTGATTACCTTTCTGCCCTCCATCACAACATGCGGCAAATTGGTGAAATCGGAATCCAGAAGCACCACCTGGGCAATCTGACGGCTTGCGTCACTTCCGTCCGCAACCGCAATCGAACAGTCCGCCTCTCTGAGAGCCAGCAGGTCGTTGACCCCGTCTCCTGTCATGGCTACCTGGTGTCCCTGCCTTTGCAAAGCCTTTACAAGCTCTTGTTTCTGTTTCGGAGTCACTCTGGCAAACACCGCATAATCCTGACAAAGGGCATCGTAGTCAGGAGATTCCCCAAGCGTAGACATATCCAGAGCATCCTGCCATCGTTTCAGGCCAGCACGCTTTGCAATCATCGCCACAGTCTTTACATGGTCTCCGGAAATCACTTTAACGTCTACCCCCTCGCGCCGGAAAAAGCCAAGCGTCTCTTCCGCATTTTTCCGAATCGTATCTTCCAGCACGACACTGTAAACCGGACGAATACCCTCCGGAAGTTTCTCATCATCTTCCCATGTCTGTCCGTAATAACCAATAATAATCACTCTGCGGCCCTTTTCCAGTTCCTGTTCCAGATGATCCGGAAGCTTATCCATCAATCTTTCCGGCGCCCCCACGAAAATACTTCCGGCGCCCTCAAAGCTGATACATCCCCATTTTCTCTTAGAGGAGAAAGAAATTTTATGCTCCGGACGATACTTCGGCTCCGGCTCAAACTTCACCTTCAACGCCTGGAACGTCGCATTATTGTCGTCACTGGCTGCCATGTAGGATTTCACCAGCGCCTCCCCGTCCGTGAGATCAGAAAGCGGTAAAACGGTATGTACTCTCAGCTTTCCATCTGTAATCGTTCCTGTCTTATCAAGACAAATCGTGTCCACGTGAGCCAGCGTCTCAAGAGAATAAATATTCTGCACAAGAATTTTCATCCTTGCAAGCCGGATCACTCCTGCCGCAAGAGAAACGGAAATCAGAAGTACCAGCCCTTTCGGCAGCATACCAAGGAGAGCTGCTGAAGAGGAGATCACGGATTCATCGAGCGGGGATTGCCGCAGGAAATATGCTTCCAGAAACAAAATAATCCCAAGAGGAATGATAAGGAAACTTGTAAACTTCGTCACCTTACGCATGGATCCAAGCAGTTCGGAATGAATCTGTTTCTCCTGCTTCACTTCATTTGCCAGTTTGGTCGCATAATTCTCGCTTCCGACATGGATTACTTTGGCATATGCCTTTCCGGATATGACTGAACTTCCTGAAAAAAGCTCTGCTCCCTGCTCTTTAATAATCGCGTCGCTCTCCCCGGTCAGCAAAGACTCATTGACCTCCAGCATCCCATCCACAACAACAGCATCATTACAGATCTGATTCCCGCTTGCCAATACTACAAGATCATCCTTTACAATCTCTTCCATCTCCACGGTCATTTCGCGGCCGTCTCTTCGTACACGTACCGTTGGGCGGTTCAGAATCGACAGCTCGTCCACCAGTTTCTTCGCCTTAAACTCCTGCGCTATCCCGATCACAATATTTAAAATGATAATGGCGATAAAGAGCATATTGGAGTATGCCCCAACCAGAAACAGCAGTACTGCAATCAAAAAGTTCAGAAAGTTAAACAGCGTACAAAGATTCTCCCGCACAATCTGCGGCTTCGTCTTCGTAATCTTTGCGGCGCCCGTACCGCCTTCGCCACGGGCCCTGCGCTCCTCTACTTCCCGGGCCGACAGCCCCGACAGATTTTCATTCATTACACGAAACCTCCTGCACTATGTTTCTCCGAAGTTCTCCCTCTTCGGAAACCATGTTGATCCATTCGTTTATATTTTCACTGATTTTATGCGATTGCACCGGAGGACCCAACCGCTCATACGGAGTTTATCATATCAGAAAGCACATAAAAATGCAATTTTTCTATGAAATATCCGTGAAAAACCAGTGGATTTAACAATTTTTTTAGAAAAATGGGCAGACCGGAGTTTTTGCTCTGCCTGCCCGGATCATTCCTTTTTAGCCTTATTTCAGAATCTGATACTGTTCGTCTGTCACCGTTTCGAGCCATTCATTGGAGGTCTTTTCTCCTGGAACTTCTATTGCCAGATGGGTAAACCAACTGTCCTTTGCCGCTCCATGCCAGTGCTTAACACCAGCCGGAATCGTTACCACATCGCCCGGATGCAGTTCCCGGGCCTCCCCTCCCCATTCCTGGTACCATCCCCGTCCGGACGTGCAAAGAAGAATCTGACCTCCTCCTCTGTCCGCTCTGTGAATATGCCAATTATTTCGGCATCCCGGCTCAAATGTCACGTTAGCTACCGGAACGCCTTCTGTAGTCAGCATCTTCAAATAGCTTTTGCCTACAAAATACTGTGCAAAGGCCACATTCGGCTCACCAAGTCCGAACAGACCGCCACCCTTTTCATCCTCCTCTTCTTTCCATACTTCTTTCGCAATTCGAAACGCCGCCCATGCTTTCGGCCATCCCGCATAAAATGCCGCATGAGTAAGAATCTCGGCAATCTCTGACCGGGTGACGCCGTTCTGCTTTGCTGTTATCAGATGATATTGAAAAGAAGAATCCGTAAGCCCCTGAGCCATTAATGCCACCACTGTCACAAGAGAACGATCCCGTAGCGACAGCTTTTCTTCCCTGCTCCATACTTCGCCAAACAGAATATCATCATTCAATTCTGCAAATTTCGGTGCGAATTCTCCAAGATCTCTGCGTCCAGCTGTTTGCTTTACTGCCATATTGATTACCTCCTACCATACTTTAAACCCATTATTTTTTTACATCCTTATTATAAAACACCATTTTTCCACTGTCTAATACCTTTGTTTTCTTAATTTTATTATCCTTAATAGATTTTCCGCCAAAAAGAACAAATGTTCTAATTTCTCGAATCCTCTAATTTTTTTCCGGGGCGATGCTAAAGCATCCCCCCGGTTATAAAATTGCCTGTCCAGACATTACTTTTTTTCTCCACAACCTACTTTCTTTAACGTAGGGTACTGGCATCAGGCGCACAGCTTTGTCCGGGGCAACTGGAGGAATT